>Ga0307984_1000090_pt1 | contig 34665 bp, 22 predicted proteins | sample EllFjometageno78_FD_203169 | JGI IMG/M metagenome (GOLD analysis project Ga0307984, IMG submission 203169) | Marine microbial communities from Ellis Fjord, Antarctic Ocean - #78 | ecosystem: Environmental > Aquatic > Marine > Unclassified | place: Southern Ocean | collected 2014-10-09
TATGAGAATAAAGCAAGTGTTCGCTAAATCAAAAAGTTCATAAAAGTTCATTAATACAGAATTTGAAAAAGTAAGGAAAAAAGTGTTGGATACTGGAGTGTTCGAATATAGAAAGAAGTTTCACGCCGAAAACCACTCTAAGGAAAACGTTTTATAAAGAGAGCTTTTTTCAACAAAGACGTAGTCGCAAGTAAATATGCTAGAAGATGGTGTTAAAAAATCGTTTTCTAACAATAAATTTTCAGAAAAAGAATAAAGGTGTCAGAGGATAAAGCTATTATTTAAGTTCAATAAGTTTACAACAAGTAAAAGTATTAATAAATTATGTAATTTTGTAACAGAATTTTTTCAACTTACAACGTTGTACCATAAAAGGTATAGGAAGTTATGAGACCCTAAACAGGTTACTAAAGAAATAAGAAGAGTAAAACGATCGAACCGGTATACAAATAAACCTAAAATTATTACGAAACTAACATTTAACGTACCTCGGTTTATGTCGAAATTAAGGAGATTGAAATTCAAAAAATTTCAGATAAAGTAGTTGAAAAGAAGTGAAAAGCTAGTTAAAACTACTGTTAAAATTACCGAAAAGGGAATTAATTTAAATGTGTCGACCAGCCAATTAAAACTAAACCTGTTCTTCTCATGTTTAGTTTGAAGTAAACCCTTTAATCCTAACCTAAAAACTATTTGATATAAGAATGTGGTTAGTTGGTAGATAAGTAAAATTAGTAGAACGTTAAAAAAAAGTTTGTTATTAAAAAAGTAGAAAAATTTTGCTCCAAAATTATGTGAGACAAGATCAAAATTTAACTGAATAAAAAAGTAGGAAAAAACTAATACTAAAGTTAACATTTTAAGTTTTAATTGAAAGTTTATTAAAACGTCATGAAAAAGTGGTGTGTGGATACTAATTAACGCTGTTAACGTAAAAAGTAACCCAAAAGTTTCGGAAGGATCCCAATTTCATCAACCACCTCAAGTACCTTCTTGAATCGCTCACCAACTTCCTAAAAACAAAGCAACCGTCGAGACAAAAAAAATTAACGAAGGGAGATTATAAAAACTTTTCAGTTTTTCTGTTTGTGAAAACTTTGGAACGTTAAAACTCGATCAGTAAAAACTTACAATTAGGGTAAAAAGTAGGAGAGTACCAGAGTAGAATATGAAGGGGTGTGTTTTATTTAAGTTATTTACTAGAAGTGTATTAAACTGAAGCAAAACACTATTTCCAGTCAATTCTTGGAAATTAAAAACTAAAAAGTCTAGTACTTCAGTACTGTACACTAAGTAAAAGATAGAGCAGATAGTAGCATAGTAGAAATTTAAATACGGGTACGTAAAGGAAAAGAAAAGAGTAAACAAGATAAAATAAAATGGGCTTAAGTACAAAGCTGTTACCCACAAGAAGTGGTAAGTGTTTAACAAGCTATCATTTAAATTTAATCTAGTAACGATATCGGGAAGTCAAGAAAACCCATAAATTAAAAAGGAGAAATTATAAAGTAAGAAGATACAGAATACTATAAAAAAGTAATTCAAGTAATTAACTAAAGAGTAAATCAGTAATAAAACCTATTAAAGTTAGTAGAATATGTAAATTAAGTAATACCAAACAATAAGATGGTCGTATAAAATTAGAAAAAAGTCTTCAAAAGAGTTAAACATACTATTAAATTCAAGTACGACTACTAAATAATACAAATCAGTACGAGTTATCGTGCGAAGAGAGGAAAACAGGTGGCAAGAATCAAAAGTATTCAAGGGTAAATCATCCACCCATAAAAAATAGAATAAAGTGTATCGAAGAGATAACTAAGTGTAAGTACTCAGCTAAATAAATCATTAATAACATTGGTCCACTATATTCTACTGCGTACCCAGCAACAACTTCAGACTCAGTTTCAGCATGATCAAAAGGGGTTCGCTTAGATTCAAGTAAAAACAATAGTACAAAACTTGATGCTATAGGGCTGTAAAGAAAGAAGAATCAGTAAAGGTTTTGAGATAAAACAAAATCGTGAAAATTCGCCGATTGAGAACTGAAAACCAATAGAGAGTACACTATCGTGACAAAAATATCTAACGAAATAACATGAACCAAACCTCGTACCGTTCCTATAATTGCGTAACGTGATTGACTTAAAAGACCTACAACGGTAAAAAAAATGTTACCAAAAAGTATCAAAATTAAGTGGTATAGTATCATGGAATCTAAATTTTCAAAAATCATCATAGACGGTCCTCATATAAAATTTTGAGAAAATAATAATTGACACGCGTAAGTTAAAGTTAAAAAAACAGGTGCTAGAGCCGTGGTTGGACGAGGAACTAGAAAAATTTCTTTTGTTAAAAGTTTGAATAAATCTAAGGCGATTTGAAAAGCACCGTTTCGACCCATTAACGTAGGTCCCATTCGTCGCATCGCATAAGCCAGAAGTTTTCGTTCAGTTAAAACAACGAACAAGGTAAATAATACAGAAAATAAGGCAATTAGTAATCCACTTTCACTCATAAGCTAAAATTTATATGCTACAGACGTCGTAAGAACTCTGCTAAAGTTTATTTAACTAGATATTTCAAATAAACCACAGATAATCTTGTGCGATTAAAAAGAGGTTAGAAAATCAAGAATAAGACCCTAAAAGAAAGAAGTATTCAGCAGGGAATCGTCAATAAGTTACAATGTAACTCATAAAAATAAATAAGTAAAGTAAAAGGAAGAAATAAAAGAATTGTTTTAAGGAGGAAACCGCATAAGTTGTATAAGTATAAGTAACTTCTTGAGTGACATAAACTCGTCTTAACAGAACAACTCAATAAAGAGATAGTGCTAATAGCGAAAAAAAGAAGAAGAAGTGGAACATCATAAACGAAGCTGCCATAGGTCCATCATTCTTAAATCAAAAGACTGAACTAGAGTGGTGATATGAGAAATGGTCTCGCTTTTTATTACCTCAAGACCATTTATTCGGTTCATGACTTATTTGCACGTAATCAACCATTCGGGTATCGTTGTACCAGTTAGAGTTCGTAAAATAACTGAAAAAGGACATGAAAAAATGAGTGTAAAGTAAATAAGAAAGGAACAAGTTAATCGTTAAAACAAGTAAGAAAACCTTTTTTCAATTAAATCATCTTAAGTTAATTTGTAATAAATAAGCAAGGAAAAGTATTCAGGTATAAAGTAAGATGAACTTGAAAAAAAATACTCTCGAATATCAATTTCATCATGATAACGTAAAACACATAAGATAACTTGTTTCATAGTAAAATGGTACGATAACAAACAAAGTGGCTGCACCGAAACTTAAAACATACCACATATCAATTAATCAAAAAGTTTTATATCAGGCGAACCAAACTCGTTTATCCCTTCCAGTATAACTCCCATACCGGCTGACAATTAAGTTTTCAGCGATTCAACCAAACATAAAAATAAATAAAATTCATGATTGAACCATACTTCACTCAATCGGTTCTCACAAAGGCTCGTCATCGATAACAAGAGCGTCGGCAGAAAATACTAAAAACAGTCCCATAAGTAGGTAGTAACCGTCCCCGATAGTCTCTTTAAAAATTGTTGAAAGTTTAGTAGTTGTAATTTTCAAAAAAGTAGTTAGTTTGAAAAAGAAGTGAGAAAAAGTACTAAAGTTATTTAAAAAAATTTGCAACGAAGAATAAGAAAGTTTCATTAAAATAAGTCTTAAACTAGAAAACTAGAATTAGTCCAGCAACTCCGATTAAGATGAAAGCGAAAGTTTCAATTAAAGCAAATCCAAGAATTGCGTAAATGAAAATATCTCTATCAGCTTCTGGGTTATAAGCAACAGCTTTACAAAGGGATGCGAATAAAATTCCGGTTCCGATTGCGCATCCAGTAATTGGGAAAAACACTAAAGCGAGCCCTAGAAGTTTTGCAGATTTGACGAACATCATAACTAAATTAAACTACAGTATGTACAAGTAAAAACGACCCTGCGTAGAAAAAAAAGATAAGATTTACACGTTTACGTAAAACAAAAAGTATTGAAGTTGGGGAAGCGTAAAAATTAATATTAGTAAAGCGAATTTTTAGGTTAAGGTCTATTGAAAAAAAACGAAACGGCACATAGTTTATCATGGAAAAGTAGAAAACTGAGGGGAAGGTTAATAGACAATAAAAATTAAAGTCCCACCGACACCTGCGGACAATGCTTCTCGATGAGTTAAAACTCCGCGACTTGTTTCTAGAATAAGTGTTGTCGACCCTAATGAACGTCTCATCAGCAGCAACGAATGTTTTTTAATTCTAATAGGATTAACAGACCTATAATAATTTTTAATAAAAGGAATTGGCTTGTTTACACGATTATAAGTAGGGAATACGTAAAGGAGGGAGGGTGATTTAAAAGTAAAACGCCGAATGATGTTAAGTCGGTAAAACAGTTTTAAGAGAGGTTGGACTCGTTGATGAGCCTTGAGTATAAAAAAGTAGTTTTTCTTAGCAGCGGCAAATTTTAACTGGTTTAAAAAGTAAACGTAAGGGGTTGGTGTATTCATTAAATTGGAAGCATAGGACTCGAACCTATACTCACTAAATCCAAAGTTTAGGGCTTTACCGATTAAGCTAGCTTCCAGAGTATTAAAAATTCTTAAAGATTTTTGGGGGTATGAAGCAATGATTTACCACAATAAAGGAATCAATAAGAGTCTGCGTAATTTGCAACTTTTCAAAAAAACGTTTTTGCACGAACAAGGGTAGAGATTGAAAGTTTTAAACTCGCACAGTGAAGACTTAAAGGTTGGTAAAACGAATAGGCGATAATCAGTAGAAAATAAAGGGGGGTATTTAAAAATTTCATTAAAGCTTTAAAAAAGTAGTTTAAACCAAAGACTCTTAACATTCGTAAAATACGCACTCTTACCTACCGAAAAGGTATAAGTAAAAAGTTTAATGAAGTAATACTGAGTTAACATAGTTGAGCTGAAAGTTGGTATAGGATGGTCAACAACTCAAGGGTCTTGACTTGCTGGAACAAGTCCCAAAGTAAAGATATTGTTCCTTTTTAGAAAAAAGGTTGTTCTTCGATGAAAGTCGAGATCTAAAATAAAAGCATTTTCAACTTTGGAACTATTAAGACGTCTAAAACCGGTCGCAAACGTAGGGCCTGTCGTAGCACTAGAGAAAAAAAACGATTTAGTAAAAGTGTTGTTGTTGAGAATGTTTATCGGAGACGTTCTAGAATTTAAAGCTAAAATCTCATCTCTTAAAAGTTTAGTCCCAAAGGTAACCAACTTTACGGAATAATAAAATAGATTAATCAATAAAGAGTGGGTAGAGAATCAACGAGAAAAAGCTTTACCTAAATCTAAATGTACAACCTCATTAGGGTGAAAATTATTAAATAAAAGACGGTAAGAGAAATGTTGTTTAGCATTAAAAAAAGGTTGACTGTACGCTAGTTTTAAGTAAAGTTTAAATAAAATTAAACTCTCTGGACCTTTGTCTGCGTCAAAATAGTTTACTTTAAGGAGGCGGATTGACGAAGCTAGTTTCAAATTACTTGTTTTATGTAAAATATTTCGTGAATTTTCAACACTCTTGGGTAAGTGAGAGTATTTTGAGACGAAACTTTTTGGAAGAAGATCCATAAGGATTAAATAGTTTTTAAACAGGTTTCAAAAGTTTGACGTCATAACAATGTCTTGTTTGATAAGTAACTTAATTAAAAGTTGATAAAATTTTACTTTTTTAAACGTACTGCGTTCAGATAACTTTGTAACGGATTTAAGAGTCATGTTATAAGAAAAGTACAAACGTACAACTTTTAGCTATTAAAAGGCGCACAGCGTGTGCATTAACTTAATTAATTAGATATTAACGCTATATAAAAATAAACTCCGGAACTCAAATTCCTCTCATTTAAGATATATAATACTTCTAGTCTAGAATGCGTTTATAAGAAAATAAATAGAGTAGCTTCCTACTTAAGATGAATTCAGTAGTTATCTGCTCCCAACGTAGCTTAACGACTTACAAAATTACTATAATCGTCGGACCATTGGTTGGTCTATCTCAGTCCTCTCGTACTAAAGCAAGACTCTATGTTTTTTTCAACTTAACAGCAGATAGGGACCAAACTGTCTCACGACGTTCTAAACCCAGCTCACGTACCATTTTAACGGTAGAACAGACCGACCCTTGGAAGATTGTTCTCAACCAGGATATGATGAGCCGACATCGAGGTGCCAACCAATTCCATCGATGGGAACTCTCAAGAATTATTAGCCTGTTATCCCTAGCGTACCTTTTATCCGTTAATCGATAACTTTATCAATAAAAAATTGTTTATTATCGGGTCACTATGGCAGGCGATTTTACTCACCCTCTTTAAATTTGTTTATTCAAAGATCAAGTCTAATTTAATCCATTATAATACTCGCATAAGAATATGCTTTACTAGACCATTGCACACCCCCGTTACTTTTTAGGAGGTCACCGCCCCAGTGAAACTAGCATCCTTACAACATCATAAATAGTTGTAAATACTTTATTTAAAACTAAAGCTTAATAAGGGCGGTTAACGAGTGAGAGTAAAAAGTACACTCTCCCGCCTCTTACTAAGATTTAATATAATATAAGGTTCTAGTAAAGGTGCATAGGGTCTTTCCGTCCCGCTGCTCATATTAGGCATTTTCACCTAGTTTTCAATTTCACTGAATTATAGCTGGAGACAGTGAGGCAGTCGTTACGCCATTCATGCAGGACGGAACTTACCCGCCAATGAATTTCGCTACCTTCGGACCGTCAGGGTTACAGCCGCCGTTTACTGGGGCTTAAAATAAAAGCTTTCACTTAAATTTTTTTACCTTACAGCACTGGGCAGGCGTCAGACTCTATACATCATTATAAAATTTAGCAGAGTCCTGTGTTTTTATTAAACAGTCGCTACCTCCTCTTTTTTGTTAGAATTTAAAGCTGGATGCAATGTAATATTAACAAGCTCCATTTTCTTAAAAACTCTCCCCCTTCTCCCGAAGTTACAGGGTTAATTTGCCGAGTTCCTTCAACTATATTCTTTCATCGCTTTAGTATTTTCAACCTACCCACCAGTGTCAGTTTTAATATACTTAAACCTACTTTGTTTTAACACGGTTGTGTTTTTCCTTTCAAAGTTCTAGGTAAACTAGTTCTAGCGATATAATCAAACTAATTATCGCAAAACATGAAGAAGTAAAAACAAAGTAGACCTGAATTATTTCTGGTTCTTATAAAAGCAACCCAACGCGTTTGAACAAGTTTAAATAACGAATGTACAGTTTTTACGTGATATGCCCAATAGTTACTATCAATAAGCTAATGGACCCGCTTAGTAAAGCCTGTACATTAATTACAAATTCAACTAAAATTAGAGTTAAGCTTTTAGTATTAAACACGTTTATTAAGTTTACGGTTGAGTAACATTAATACATTACCGACTACACTAAACTTAAGTAAAATGTTTTAAAAAGACGAGTCTAAATAATTGAAATCACAATCACGTTTTACAAGTAGAACAATTACCTACATGGGGGATTTTACAAGAAGTAAATAAAGGTTTTAAACCCATTAAACATTCGACGTTAGTCATTTTTTAAGGGGGTATATTTCAGATTACGGATTTCCCTTGTAATCTAACTTTAGGGTTTCCAGCGATAACGAATCTCACGCTATTTAACGTTACTCATACTAGTATAATTGATTTTGATTTTTCCAACTAATTTAACAATTAATCTTCAACAAATTACAAAACACTCTGCTACCAAAGGTTATTAAACCTTTTTGGAAATTCGGTTAATTGTTTTATCGCCTCTACATTATCAAAATTGAATTACTGCTCGTACATTAAATCATTGTACAGTATTAACTTAGTAAGCTGTTACTCTTTTTTTAATGAATGGCTGCTTCCAAGCCTATCCCCTAAGTAATATAATAATTAAACTTTTTTCATATTAACAATTATTAAGCACCTTATTTACCAATCTGGGCTGTTTCCCTTTTGACATATTACCTTTGCGCAATTATGTCTGATTAGATTTATTTATTTGTTTATATTTTAAGTTTCTCGAAATTTTGCCAAATATTCAATTACGTTATTTAAAGATAACTTTACCCTAAAACAAATAATCATATCCACAATACTTAAATATTTTTCGCAGAGAACCAGCTATCACTAACCTTGATTGGCCTTTCACCCCTAACTACAAATCATCCCAGAATTTTGCAACATTCACGGGTTCAGCCCTCCGGAAAAACCTTCAGCTTGTTCATAGTTAGATCGGTTAGTTTCGGGTTTAATAGAAATAACTTTGTTATGTTTTCACTACGCCTACTAAAAATTAAGCTTGCTATTTCTATTAACTCACTAGCCCATTATGCAAAAGGTACGTTATTACGTAAGCTCTAACAGGTTATACATTAAGTTTCAGGACCTTTTCACATTTCTTTTATTATGACTTTTCACCTTTCGTTCACACTACTACTCACTATCGATGTTAAACTATTTAGCCTTTAAAATTGATTTTCTAAAATTCGATCGTATAATTACATTTTACGATTTACTCATAAACGACTGCAAAATTACATGCGCAGGGAAGGGGTTAATGGTTTAAAGGATGTAAATTAAAGTAGTAAATTAAAGTATAGGGACATTTCAGTACACAAGGGGGTTAAATCAGAGACTTTGACTGAAATATAGGGAGAATGAAACGTTAACTGAAATATTTGATTTATTACCTCCTGCTTAACAAAGTTTGTTTGAGTGGAGTTTTCAAGGAATAAGGTTATAATAAATAACTGAGTTAGGGACGTTAGTAAAACCGTCAGTCACTTGCTTAAAGAGTTATGTCGCGCATTTTGAAACTCTGCTAAACGATTTTTATTTTTAATTGAGTTCCTTAAAGAAGAATGTTTTTTTATAAAAACCTTAAATGTGTAAAGTGAGTTGACCTTCTTATTTAGATATTTACAAGAGAAAGTTTGCACTTGAAAAACCGGAAGAAGTAGGTCAGAGAAACGGGTCGGTACCGTCAAATAGGTAATATGTACGCGAAATTGCAGACTAGTAATAAAACCATAACTGGAAACCTAACACACCTGTAAAAGTATTAACATAACTTAAATCGTAAACGACCCTATTATCGAACGTAGAATGACTCGTTTGACCGACACGGTAAAAAAGTGTCCGCGTACGAGCGTTTCCAGCAACCGAAATTTTACCTTTTAGTTTTAGTTTTATACCTTTAAATCCTAATTCCGGAAAATAAACCTGGAAAAGGTTTGTAAAGACGTACCGCATATAACGAAATAGGGGACGAAACTTATAAAAATTAGTTCGTTTTAACATAGCGCGGATTCAATTGGATAAAAATGTAGGATCGCGGTAACGAATCGCAACGTGCATAATTTTTAGTGACTCATGTAAAAACATTCGAGGACCTAAAGTTTTTTGAAAACCAACAATTCGTTGTGCCCAAATTGCTGATCGAGCTAAGTCTTTAAAGGTAAGCGAATTTTCAATGAAAGGATTCAATTTTAAATAAACCTTTTTTCCTGAACAATGTTCAATAAATCGTATTATAGTATTATAGTATCACATAGTCACATTAGGTGAAAAGGTGTCGTAAGTAAACGCCTTTAAGACTCTTCTACGTAAAGAATAATTAAATGTATGAAACGGTAAAACATTCGAGCGCGTTAAAACGTTTGAAGATAAAAGAGAACGGGAGTTTGAAATGTTTAAAAGTAAAACCGACGTATTTGAAGTTACTAAAGACGGATGTAAAACAAAGAAATATTTAAATAATAAAGAGAATTTAAAAACGTAGCTAGCAAGGTTCGCATTCTTAAAAAACAAACGTCCTAAAACATTTGATCCATGCTGTTCCACAAAACTTGATTCAACCAAACTAAGGGAGGATGGTGTAGAAAGTTCATAAACTGGAGCTATCAACTCAAATATTTTAGTTAATTTTTTTTTGATTTTAGCGGTAGCAAGTAAATGGTGAGCTGCAGACTTTCTCGTCACTAAGGCAAGTTTACGTGTTCGCAAACGTCGTTTCAAGACTTTAGGTAGAATAGATAAGTAGGTAAATCGTCTGGAGTTTGCTCGTTCAGAGGATCGAGTAAACGATATCGAGGAAGAGGTCATATTTTCTAAAAAATTTTCGCTTAAAGTTAACGAGTCAAGTACCGAACTTGTAGTATTTAAAGATTGGGGTAAAGCATTTAACTTTAACGTTGCTCCGTCAGTAGAAACTGAACGAGTAGAACGATTAAGGACATAAAAATTTTTAGATCATATTTCCATAACCCCTTTAGGGAAAAAACGATCTCCAGTATCTTCACTAATTAAAAAAACTTTAGATTGGTGAATAAAATAAAGCGATAGTAACGCCTCTCTCTTGAGATTGGAAATTTTTGACCTTACGGAGGGTAAAGTGAAGTACGATTTTGGGCTAGACAATATTGGGAAACGTAGAATTTTATTTAATCAAGAAAATTTTAAAGATTCAGGTTTATAAAATGAGAACGCAGAAAAAGATAACGCAGAAATCCCGTTTGACAAATACTTAGAATCTACAAACAAGTCTTGCTGAGATGATGAAATAAGTAAAGTTTGATGGAAGAGCGAAAAACTATTTACGTTAAAAGATTTCATCAGGCTAGACGGGTTTTTTTTGAAAAGTTGTAAAAGATTCGTTAAATTCTGTACTCTAACAGATTTTAGAGAGTTCGGACTTCGAATTGAAACATAGCTTACGTGTAAACCTTTTGAGTAAGTTAAAACGTTTTTTTGGCGCACTTTTAAGAAAAAGTTTACGGATTTCCTAGGCATAAAAACGTTTACGCCACGGAAAAAAGACCGTAATTTAGTCAAAGGTCGTGGGTGTTTTAATCTATTAATTCGACGATTATATCTGTACTGTTTTTTAATTGTACGATATAAAGACTTAATAGAATTTTTTTTTTTTCATGAGTATGTGAACCTATTTTTTATTTGTAGTGACGAGTTTACGTTAAAGATAACCAAGAGTAGAAGGAATCGAACCCACACATATGGTTTTGAAGACCACCGTTCTACCACTAAACTATACTCCTTAATTGGATTTACGGGACTTGCACCCCTATGGTTATTGTTTCAAAAATATTTCCCAATTTATTATGGTAGGGCTTTTAGGCAGTCGCTCACCGCTACTAACCTAATCTCAGTTGATTTTATATATTAAAAGTTAATGAGATGTTTCACTTCACTTTTTTAGATTTATTTTTGTTATTACTCCCAGTAGATCCGATACTCATAATAACTATAGAATTTCCACTTCTGTACTAATTTAACATCTAGGCATCCCCTTAATGCTACGCATCTTAATTTAAAGTAAACTATCATACTAATAGGAAATGAGGTATTCTTTAAAAAACCTCAAAAAAGATTAAATTATGTGTAATCCAACAGCAGGTTCCCCTACTATTACCTTGTGTCAACTTCGCCCAAATTACCACCCCGTCTTTCACCAACCAACAATATTTATTTCAAGCATATTTCAAACAAAAGAAAGATACTACAATTAAAGGTATTACAACGCTTAGGGACTAAAGGTTAAGGGTTGACCTCATCCGTATAGCTTCAATCAGCACTTTAGCCTTTAGTGGAAACCCTTTTAAATTCATCGATACAGGTATCCAGCCGAGACAACTCTTCGGGCGTGATGGGCGGTGTGTGCAAAGTTTGATTAATCATTCACCGTAACGTACTAATTTACGATTACTAACGATTCCGACTTCATGTAAATGAGTTCCAATTTACAATCCGAACTGAGATAATTTTTCGAGGTTTACTTTAGTTTTCACTGTCGTATCTCACTGTTTTTACCCTTGTAGCGCATGTGTAGCCCAACATATTTAGACCATAATGACTTGACTTCTCCTTAACTTCCATAAAATAAACAAAAATCTCCGTAACCTGTTAAATAAACTTAAAGAAATTTATAAACAAAAGTTTGTGCAGAAATTAGCCGTTTGCTTTATAATAATATAAGAACTAAGAAATGTTTTTGAGCGTAAAAAAAAATTACGTACCTTCAAAAACAATAAACTTATGAAACTTATAAGAAAGGTTACGTTCGTTCAATAACTGAATATAACATTTTACAACACGAACTGACGACAGCCATGCAGTACCTGTGAATAAATTTTCAACTTAATCCTTTAGAAGTTATTTTAAATTTATTTTTTACATTGGTAAGATTACACGCGGATTATCGAATTAAACCACACGCTCCACCGTTCATACAAACTCCCGCCAATCTTTTTAAGTTTAACCTTTGCAGCCTTACTCCCCAGGCGAGATATTTACGCGTTAGCTTTTACACCTAAGTTAGATCTTAAACATATAATATCCATTGATTCATGGTATAAACTACTAGGGTCTCCAATCCTATTTGATACTTATACTTTAATGGTTCGACGTCAGAATGAACCAATAGTTAACTGCCGAGGCACTTGAAAATCTTTATGTTCTTTTTGTATTTCATCTCTAGAACATAAGTATTATTAACTTCCTGATTTCTCTAGTATTAGGGTTTCGTAAAAAAGCTTCGTCTCCCCGTTGATTTTAATTACGACTACCTAAACCGTCTAGCCATACTTTACGCCTAGTAATGACCAGTAACGCTCCCTCGTCAAGGTATTACCGCAGCTGCTGGCACCTTGTTAGCCCGAGGTTCTCTTCCAATATAACGTCATTATATTAATCAGTGCACGAACTTTACAGCCGCCTTGGCCTTCATAGTCTTAACAACTTTTCATCCCCGCAAAACCCTGGTTCAAACTTTCGTTTATTGACCAATATTCTCCACTGCTGCCAACGGTGGGGTATTTTTCATTCCCCATGTGACTGAACAATCTTTCAATTCAGCTAAAGATAGTAGGCTTAGGAAAACTAAAAACCAATCTTTGTGCGATAACATCTAAAAGCATTCTTTTTTTTTTAAGAGACAACGTTGTTGCAAGAATATAATATAATCAACAAGCTTAAAAAGGTTGACACTTCTTTAACAAGCACTATTAACGTATTTAAGGTTAACAAACATTACGAGAACCTATTCAACAATAAAGGAACAAGGTTAGATGTACGTAATGGAAGTTAAATAAATTTTTACCTCCGAAAAGGCGTTAAGAGGAGATTACTAAAAACTTATTAATCTTAAAAGCAGGGCCGAAAGTTTAGGTATAGCACTAAATTTTCGTGTTGATTGGTAGAAATTCTTATATTTTCACGTACAGTTTCTTATTTATTCGTTTTTAAAACAAACTTTAGGGTAGTTTTTCACACTTTACTCACCAATCCACCAATAAGCTATAATAAACTAGCTAATTCAAATTCGCATGTGTCAAGAGATTTTGCTCGCGTTCACTCAGAGCCAAAGTCAAACTCATAATAAGTAATGCTAAGTATAATCCAAAAAAAAAGGGGGGGGTGTTAAAATCCTTTTTTTTTAAAAAAAGGTTAATCGAGGACGTTATTCATTTTAATTAGTTTTCGTAAAATTCGTCGTTTTATTCGCCCCTTTCGTTTGAACTTATGTATTCCAAAATTTTTACTTTTCTGAAAAAAGAAGAAGAGGAATAAGAAACGAGGTTGTGAAGAGGAAACATGATCTTCATCTATAACCTTGTGAGTTAAAGGATTTTTTAATGGTTTAATTAATGGTGTTGTAATATTAGTAATTAACTCTTGTAACAATAAGGGTGTTGAGTTAAAATGGATTGAGATATACTTAAGTTGTAAAATGAGGAAAAACTTTCGCAAGTATTTGGCGATAATTATTTTTAGTAATTTATTTTTTCTTAAAGATCTTTTGTACTGGAAATACTGTATAAACATACCTGTAGATAAGAATAGGTAGTTTTTAGATTGATTAAAGTTAGTTAAGTTGACAAAAAATCGCCGATTTCGGAAAGTAAAGAACAGTCGGTAAAATTTTTTGAAAATTAAAGACTTACTTAAACTTTTTAAGGTAAGTAAACCGTCTCAGATTGGACTGAAAAAAATTAGTTGGTACAAATTCAAAGATGTTGACCATTTTTTATAAAACGAACTATTTTCTGTAAAAAAGAGAGGTTTCAACTTCTCAATTTTTGAAAAAAACAGTTTAATACTTTTACTTTTTAAAATTTTTTGTACTCGATCTAAAGAATTCTTTATAAAAAACAATTTTTTAAAATTTGAATGTCGATTATTTTTTCTCAAATATTATTTTTTCTCAAATATTAAATTAAGTACTGAATGAAAAAGGTTGGGTTCGAACCAACGTGAGATAAACTAACAGATTTACAGTCTGTCGCCTTCGACCACTCGGCCACTTCTCCTAAATTAATATACAATATACATAGTATAATAAGTAAATTAATATACAATATACATAGTATAATAAGTAAATTAATATACAATATACATAGTATAATAAGTAAATTAATATACAATATACATAGTATAATAAGTAAATTAATATACAATATACATAGTATAATAAGTAAATTAATATACAATATTTTTAAAGATACACTAGTGACACTAGCGTAATCATACACTAGTGTCACTAGTGTCGAACAAAAAAAATTAATAATAAAAAAAAGTGTCCTTTGCTGGACCCTTAACTTTAAGGTGTCATATAAAATGATATACACCCCCCGACAGTGGTATATACTTCCATTGGGAATGATGAAATACAGTAAAGCCTTATTAACCAAGTTCACTCTTATTTTAACAGCACCTATCTTAGTATTTGGGTCTATCGGTGGTTTCGGTGCACAGTGTTGTTACTTTCTCCAAGATTTTGCAGATACTTACGCTTTTTGAGTTATAGTATTTTTTTTAGTGTTAACTTGTTTAACGTTATCAAATAATATTAACCATTTATATGCTTACAAAGACACTCTTTTAAGCGCATCCTCTTCACAAAAAACTCAATTCAGTTCAACTAAAACTCGTTTCTCAGCGAAACTAGTTTATAAAACAGTTGTTCAATATCTTTGACGAAAGTTTTAGAAATTAAATTTCCCGTTTAATTTCTCTTCTGTAATTCAAGGTTTAATAATTTTACACTTATTTTCTTTAAAATTATGTTTTGTACTCTTCTTAAACCTTATTAAGTTAACGAGTTACGTCTAGAGACACCCTAGGCTCATATCCTAGGTTTTTTGGTGCAAATCCGAATAATTCGCTCTTTATGCTACTAAACGTAAATGTTTTAGCAATTTACTTTAATGCAATCCAATTTAATCCACTTCGTATTTTTCCTCACTCCAGTTGATTCTTTCCCGGTCTCTCAATTTATGACTAACGAACTTATCACAAATTTTATTAAATCAGGGGTTGCTGATAACCTCTATTTCAACGGGTTTTATGCAGCTGAACACTTCTTAACAGATTTTAACGAATCTTTAATTGAAGTAAGTAACGTTTTTAACCCTTCATCTTTTAACGTTAAAACTTATAACTATGACCGAAACTTTCCATCTCTTTTCTTGATTCCTCAAGAAGACTCTTTTATATACGAAGATTATATTAATAAAAAAGCTGCGCTTATGGGTTTTGTACATGATGAAACTCAATTTCTACCGTACCGACCTGTCGAATACGAGCCAGAATCTCCTCGACTTCCTACTAATCATTCAAACCTGTTAACGTTACGAGGTAAAACTACTGACGTTTCTAAATTAACACCCGCTGAAGATATTATGTTTCTTCAGGAGTTACCTTGAGATAGAATGGATGAATATTTAAGTCTTGAGTGTGTTCGAACCCAATCCCAGGCGTCTACACCAACTAGGAAACTTCATTACCCTGAACCATTCATTGCGTCAGCTTCGTTCGTACACACTGACATCGCTTTTATCCATATTTTACATTACAACTATTGACTATGATTTGTTTTCGTCTTTTTAATCGTCTTTTTCTTTATTACTTTCTTATGTACTATTCGGTGATGTAATATGAGAACTAGACCTCGTCGCGAAACGAGAGGGGTTAGTAGATCTAAGTGTGGGGATTTAATTACGGCTTGTGTTCCGGTCTCGTGAGCAGCATCAATTATTATTAGTGAGTCGACAGACGCTAGTGATCTTTATGATGGTTTTGGTGCCGCTGAGATTACGGTTGGAATTCGAGCTTATCAATGAGGTTGAGAGTATTATTATCCAAAAGCCGTAGATCTTAACTACGCAATTAAACCTTCCCACTCCCATTTTATCGGAAACTCTTTAAAATATGTAGATTCTGAAGAAGGGACTTTAACAACAAATAATTTATGAAAGTTTTATCAAAATAAAGAAACTGACTTAATTGTAACACCGGCTCATTTACTTTTGCTCCCTTTAGACCATAAAAAAATCCTCAATTTCTTTAATTTCAAGTCAATCGGTTGCGATAGTTTACGCGAGTCTTCCGCATTTAAAAGAATTACAACTTCATCAAAAACGTTTAACTCTAACTTAGTTACACCATTAACCTCATTCGTAGGAAAATACAAACAAGTTAGTCAATTACACTCTTCGGAAAATTCATTCAACCTATCTAATAATTATGGACTAGTCCGTCAACATAACCTTTTAAGTTTAAAAGCGACAACTTCTCAATATAACACTTTTTTAGATAGCAATAGCTTCGACCAATTTCTTTCTTATTCTAACCTAAAAAACCAAACACCTATTAATAGCTTAAATCTTGTCGATAACCTATCTTCAATTAAAAAAGCTTCTCAGAATAATAATTCTTCTAATTTTTTAAATACTGGAAATTTAAACCACTTTAATAAGTCAGCTTCTTCTTTAGAATCTTTAACGTTTTTTAAGAACTATACTTCTTTATTAGAGATTCCTACTAATTCGACTACATTGAATTATCCACTAAGAAAATTATTTAACTCAAAAACTTTAATCAATTCGTTTACAAACTTATCATTAACCAAAGGTTCAGGTTTACCTAAAAACTTGACCTCCATAACTTCGTCAACCGTAAGTAATACTTTAGAAAATTCGAACAAAAATTTTAACTTTTCCATTAACCATTCTTCCAATCAAAGTATTTTACCTTCTGATCAAAGTTTACGACAGTATTCAGGAGTTTCTACGAACTCCAACAACTTAAACTTAAACACTGTAAACAATACTAATTTACCTTCTTACTCAAAGGGTTTATCTGCTGCTTACAATACATCTAGAGCTGGCTGAATTAATACAGAAGTTTTCTTGAAACTTGCGTCAAACCGTACCTTTTTAGATTCACCTCATTCACCTACTTTATCAACAAACCCTTTAGTCTCCGCACTTAATTACGATACTACCACTATTGTTAGCGAAACAACTAAATCGTTTAATAACGTTACGTTATCTACTTATGAATCTGAAAAATCTGATAGTGTTAACATTCTAAAAGGGAAACGCGACGGTGCACCTTCCTTTTTAAGTTCTACTTACTGAAAGGCTTTTTGGTTAAATAGTTCCCCTCAATTACGTTACGATTCTGTTTATAAAGCAGGTTTGATAAACGATTTAAAGTATTTACCTTCTTTTACCGGGTACTACGATTACGATTTTAGAAATATTCAAGCGTACGAACTTCTTGAAGATTTATTCTGAGAGACCACTAATGCAGCTTATAATCACACTGACTATTTAACTATTGCTGACTCGGCAAATAAGTCACAAGTAACTCCTCTTGTTACGACAATCCGAAAACCTTTTTTTGCAAGTTCTAATACAAACTTGGAATCAAATACTAATCCGTTAACAGCTCCAACCCTTAAAGACCTATCTTTAACCGGAAATTACTATACGAACAGTATTTACTTTGACGATCTTACGTCCCCATCTAATTTAATTTTAACTAACGACTTTTCTTACACTCCTTTGTCTACTAATTTATTCAGTAACGATGAATCTTACGAAGCTTGAAACGGTTTTAGAAATACTTTTAGTCAAAATGCGAATTATTCGTTAAAAGTTGGAACAACTTTTACAAAACCTCAATCGTATTTAAACACGATAAACGCTTTTAGAGCAAATTTTGAGGACTTTAATTGATTTGATAGTAGTACGCTACCAAACTCTTTACCGTCTTTACAAGACGCTTTCCTATTAAACCCTCAACCGTTTGCTGATCATGACGAAGGAGGGACTCGTGTCTCTAATCCGTTAAGTTTACGAAGTTCTGCCCGTAATTCTATCGTTACTTTTAATGCATTACAAAAAGTTTTTAGAGCACGGTTTGAAGAAGGACGTTCAAACGCAAGTTTACAACAATTTTCGGAACTAAAAGCACACCAGCCTTTATTAACTCCTGATCGAGTAAGTTATGAAAACATGTTAGGTAAAACTCGTAATAGTTTTTTTGATACAACCTTTTATAATTATAACATTTTAGAGGTTTTAAACACTTTAAGTGCTTATACCTCTTCCCTTAACTTCAACTTCTTCGACTTCCCTTTTTTACTTTCTGGAAAAAGTGATATGGCTCGTTACATGTGATTTGATTGATATGCTCGATGAGGAAGTGTCGATGTTCAACTTTCTTCGGTTTCAAGAGTTTCAAGTTTAGGAGTGCCGTATATTAGTAAACCTTTTGATTTTAATGTTGACAATAGTGAAACAATAACTGAGGTTGAAAAGTACTTCACTCGATTAACCAGAACTAGAAAAAATTACATACCAAATTGAACATACTCCCCTTACATGTACGCTAGATCTACTACATGATCTAATACGGATTTAGTTCGTAACTTAAACATTTCCGAAGATACTTATACACCTCTACGTGTCTTACTTAAAGGTTCGAAAGTTTATAACGAATCCTTAACTTTTTTCAATTCCGTTAGTAACCGTTTTTACTCGTCTAACTCTCAAACTACGGCTTATAACAAAGGTGTATGACGACCTTTCACCTCAACCCAATCTTATTACTACACTTTAGCTACGTTAGTCGACTTTTTAAGCAAAAGAGAGTCGTTATACCGCCACTATCTTCAATTAAATAGTAACGTAATCCATTTACCTAACGGGTTAACTGCTAACCCGAATAACCCATTAATCTTAGACTTAAAGTCCTCTTTCCTATTCAACGATTTAACAAGTTTTTCTGCTGAGTACTCCCGTGAATTCTATTATAACTCTTTACAATTCTTTAAGTACTTGTTGATTAAAGATTGACTTTCTTACCTTAAACACGTTCCTTTAAACTTAACCGTCTTAAACGATTTTTTCCTTTACAACCTTTTTGGTTTAAAGAATTCTTATAAAAACGGAAATGCGGTTGAACTTTACAAGAATCCTTATAAACCTCTTCGTAAAGGTATTAGTAGTATGTTACGACTCCACGCGACTGGAGCAATTGGAATGCCTATTGAAGTACGATTACAAATTCTTGCATCATCACGTGACGTTATTCATTCATGGTCAGTACCTTCTGCGGGAGTTAAAATTGATTGTGTTCCTGGATATACGTCACACAAAATTATGATCTTCTTAATGGAAGGTATTTATTGAGGTCAATGTATGGAGATTTGTGGACGATATCATCACTGAATGCCTATAGTCGTTTATTTTATGAGACGTGACCTTTTCTTCTTGTGATGTACCCATTTCATTTTCAACGTTAGTTCTTCAGATTCTAACGAACTTAACGATAGGCAGTACTCAAACTTTATCAGATTTACGTCGCACAATCGAGCTTCTTGATTATATGAAATGTCTAATAACTTCTAATTATATGATATATTATGAAAGTATTAATGCAATTAACTACAACAGAATTTAACTGAATCTCTTCCCACCTTGATAATGATTCCCTTTTCCTAGACGGTATTTTAGGATGAGACGATACTTTTGACGCTGCTACACGCGACTATAATATCTTTAGTTTTTTAACAAGTACTTTTTTTGTAGGTAATCATTTCTCTCTTGATTCTATGACAAAGTTCTCTTTTTTAGACGTAATGATGCTTTCGGAATTTAATACACCGACCTTTGCTAGGCAATTATTCGATTTTTCCATGTGAGACTCTGCAACATCTCTTGCAAACGTCTTTTTACTGACCCAACTGTTTTTCTTAACAGACTTCCAAGATTTCGTCGTATCTATCTTACACCACTCTCCAGAGTTAACGATAGCACTTTCGACTTATGTTCGTAATTACTGAACTAATTTCTCAGTTAACGTCACACCTTCCACCGTTTTTGACGTTTACAACGACGCTTTACCTTCAGTTCTTTCTGAATTTTTGGATTATAACACAGCTTTCTTTTTCTTTACGTGATCTGCTATTTATGCAATTAGTCCTCTAACAGCGTTAAAGTTTAATAATATGGTTGACGCTTACGTGGTTCGATTACACACTTATTTATTTACAGCTTCACGTGAAGGTCGTATCCAACTTGAAGCAACTTTAACAACAGTTTTCATCTTAGTTTTATATACTTCAATGAGTATCGCGACTTTTGATGACGACCAAGAAGAGATTACAGAATTTTTTAATAACATTAATTTTATCATGTTTTTAAATGTCTTTGGTTATTTTTTATATCGTTATTCAACTCACTACTTTTCTTTCCTAGAAGGTTCTAAAGGTGGAGGTCGAATGTTCGGAACGATTGAACAATTTTTAAAGGATGGAGCAAACAGTTGTGCTCTTGTTTTACGATTCTTAGTTTTAATGATTCGATTAAACATGTACGATACAGTCGATGACGTTCTTGATTCTTACTACTTTTTCGTCGGTGATTTCGACGACGACGAGTACTTCTCGGATTTATTATTTTCCATCTTTGGGGCGATGTTTTTTGACCCAGACAACAATGATGATAGATCTTTTTTTTTTGAAGGTGAAATGGATTTTACTGGTGATTTATTTTCTATTTACTTCCTAGTTTGGTCTAAATTTTCTTTAGCAATCTTCTTCTTAATCGATGAAATTGCACGAGTAATGCTTGCTTTATACGTAACGTACTTAATTATTTTTGAAATTCAAGCAGTAAACAGGTCTTACGTTGAAGACACTTACATCGGTGATAAACGAGCTACGATTAACGGGTCTTCTTTAAATAGCCTCTAATTTTAATTAATAATTTTGTTCTGTTGTGTACTTACTACCGTACGGATAATATATTTCTTTATTTTGTTACCGTACACCCTGTTACTTTAAAACTGTACATTTCTCTTACACCTTCTTTTTTTAATAAAAAAAATTACTTATTAAACCTTATAGCAGGTTATCTAAATTGTTTGTGGACACTAACTCCCTTCTTTTTTAAGAAAGAGTTATTTCGTATTTAGAATTATTTTTGAAGGAAGAGGTTTTCGTAAAATCTTTTGAGGGTACCATCCTGTTTTTCAAAATTTAGATGCAATCTCTACTTGAGGATGAAATATGATCTCTTTAAGTGGAACCATCTTTTCTTATTTAAACTTATTTGTTAACAGATTACTTATTCCTTATTCCAGTGTCACTTCTATTATCGGATTTATGTTAATTTTATGTATCGCAATGCAATTACTTTCAGGATTCTTCTTAGGTTGATATTATCAACCTGAACCAGGTTTAGTTATTGAAATGCGTGAAGAAATGTTTAATGATACAAGATTAGGTTTAGAAGTATTTTATATGCATATTAGAGGAGTTGATATGATTTTTCTACTTTCCTATATGCATATCTTTAAAAAAATTTATTTAAAAAATTACGTTTCTTCTGAATCCGACGGGTGACTTATCGGTGGATACGCTTTTGTCTGATTCCACTACATCGTTTTTTTAGGAATTTCGTTAAGTGCTACCCATTTAAGTGATTTAACTTTAACTATTGTAGCAAATATTGTATGATCTTTGTTTAATTTTATTCACAAAACGTATTATATCATTTTTACAAACAAACATTTAAATACTGATCAATTAACTAGGTTAATGATTTTACATTATTTTACACCTTGGTATTACCTTTATTTAGTTAAATTACATATGCTCTTCTGTCACGAGTCTTGGGATAGTGATAGTGGTGAAAATGTTTACGAAGATAAGTCTGGTTCATATATTTCTTGATTCTACGATGCTTTTTTAAAGGAAATTCAAGATGCGTGATACTGAGTAAACTTTGTTTTCCTTTATTTCTTTTACCATCACCTAACTCCAGCAACTGTTAGTTACTACTTTTTCGAAAGATGAAATATTTCCGAATTAGATGAAATCCGATTTTATGCCGTAGCTCCTCACTGATACTTTAGAGCGTTTATGGGTCTTTTAGTAGTTTCTCCTTCTCATTACGAAGGTTTACTTTGAATGGGTCTTTTCTTAGCTTTATTGGCTACATTACCAGTAATTTACAACTGTTATAACTCTAACAATACGTATTTACCTGTTATTCCTATGCAATCTTCTTTATTCCAAACTTTAAGTTTCATGTTTTTCATGATGTCCCTTTATTGTGTCGCAAGTATGTTACCTTGTGGGCGATATTACTACGAACCTGAAGGAGGATACGTTGGAAATCCTTGAGTTAAATTCTCTTACCAATATATGTATCTCTATTTAGGATGATTTTTACATCACTTAGACTTAATCGAATCCTACCCTTTCCAATTCATTCAAAACTTTGAACGTCGTAGACCTTCTTATAAGTCGTTAGCTAACGGGGAAAAATATTTTGGTGTTAAATCTACTTTCCGAAACTCTCAACGAAGTAAGGAAACTACCCTTTAATGTAACCTTTTGTATATTTTTTAAACCTTCCAGTAGGTTAACTAAATTGTTTACGGACACTAGTTTTTTTTTAAAAAAAAAAGAAGAACTATTTCTTATTTAGAATTATTTTTGAAGGAAGAGGTTTTCGTAAAATCTTTTGAGGGTACCATCCTGTTTTTCAAAATTTAGATGCAATCTCTACTTGAGGGTGAAATATGATCTCTTTAAGCGGAACCATCTTTTCTTATTTAAACTTATTTGTTAACAGATTACTTATTCCTTATTCCAGTGTCACTTCTATTATCGGATTTATGTTAATTTTATGTATCGCAATGCAATTACTTTCAGGGTTCTTCTTAGGTTGATATTATCAACCTGAACCAGGTTTAGTTATCGAAATGCGTGAAGAAATGTTTAATGATACAAGATTAGGTTTAGAAGTCTTTTACATGCATATTAGAGGAGTCGATATGATTTTCTTACTTTCTTATATGCATATTTTTAAAAAAATTTATTTAAAAAACTACGTTTCTTCTGAATCCGACGGGTGACTTATTGGTGGATACGCTTTTGTTTGATTTCACTACATCGTCTTTTTAGGAATTTCGTTAAGTGCTACCCATTTAAGCGATTTAACTTTAACTATTGTAGCAAATATTGTATGATCTTTGTTTAACTTTATTCACAAAACGTACTACATCATTTTTACGAACAAGCATTTAAATACTGATCAATTAACTCGATTAATGATTTTACATTACTTCACACCTTGATATTACCTTTATCTAGTTAAATTACATATGCTCTTCTGTCATGAGTCTTGAGATAGTGATAGCGGTGAAAATGTTTACGAAGATAAGTCTGGTTCATACATTTCTTGATTCTACGATGCTTTTCTAAAGGAAATTCAAGATGCGTGATACTGAGTAAACTTCGTTTTCCTTTATTTCTTTTACCATCACTTAACTCCAGCAACTGTTAGTTACTACTTTTTTGAAAGATGAAATATTTCCGAATTAGATGAAATCCGATTTTATGCCGTAGCTCCTCACTGATACTTTAGAGCGTTTATGGGTCTTTTAGTAGTTTCTCCTTCTCATTATGAAGGTTTACTTTGAATGGGTCTTTTCTTAGCTTTATTAGCTACGTTACCAGTAATTTACAACTGTTATAACTCTAACAATACGTATTTACCTGTTATCCCTATGCAATCTTCTTTATTTCAAACTTTAAGTTTCATGTTTTTCATGATGTCCCTCTATTGTGTCGCAAGTATGTTACCTTGCGGGCGATATTACTACGAACCTGAAGGAGGATATGTTGGAAACCCTTGAGTTAAATTCTCTTACCAATATATGTATCTTTATTTAGGATGATTCTTACATCACTTAGACTTAATTGAATCTTACCCTTTCCAATTCATTCAAAACTTCGAACGTCGTAGACCTTCTTATAAATCGTTAGCTAACGGTGAAAAATACTTCGGTATTAAAAAAAATTCACTAAACCCTGTTAAAAACAACTCCCTCTAACGGTATCTTGTTTATTTTTTGCTTTACGTAGTTCAAAATTTTCATAAAAACTTTCCTTATATCCGTACTACTTATAAAATCAAAATTTTATGAGCATTGCATAACCTCCACTTAATTTACGCTTTAACAAATTTTAATTACTTAAGTTTTGTGCACGATTTTACAACGTTACGAACCACTCTCTTAACGTTAACTAATAATACCGTATTGCCGTTATTACTTCGGGGATTATTTGAAAATCTAGAGTATTTAGCTTTTCAAAAAAATTTAAAAGCTCCTAAAATTTTTTGAAAAACTAACTTGGAGGTGAGTTTAAAACATAAATTGTTTACATCAAATAGTAGCGAGGTAGTTTCTTGCAGAAAGTACGTTATGACGACCGACCACCTTCTTTATAACCAATACTATTTACCTCTTTTTGTTGCAAACATCTCTCTGCATAAAAAACTATACCGCACCTTTTTCATCACCTATTTTATGTATATTCTTACTGTTTGACCAAAGTTAAATAAACATTTTAATTTAATTCTACAATTTTATTTAGTAAGCAGTAATTTCTTACTTGTCGGATACTATAACAAGTATTTCTTCAAGATATATAACTTTTAATTGTTTCTTTTTCAGTATGTTGCTAGAAAGTATACCCACTCATATATTGTAATAGTATGAAATATCAGATTTATTGTTTCTCAAAAACTTTACTCTTTACAAAACACTCTCTTAACTTTTTTTGGAAAATTTCAATCACCGCTTGAGCACAAAGTAGCACGTGCTACGCACTCAATTAATCTTTTTCGGGTATTTTTTTGAAATAAAGCAAGATCTCTTTATTACTTAAATAACTGAGTTTATACTACTAACCATAAACGTATTGCGGTCAACTATTTTTGATTTGTCATCTTATCAGGAACAGTCGGAATGGTTTTAGCAACAATTATTCGGCTTGAGATGGCATACCCTGGAGTTGGAATTTTAGCTGGAGATAGTTTACAGTACTTAACGGTCGTTACTGCCCACGCCGTCATCATGGTCTTTTTTATGATTATGCCACTTGTTTTCGGAGCCTTCGGAAACTTTTTATTACCCACCCAACTTGGAGTTCATGATGTTGCATTCCCACGATTAAACAGTGCAGCCTTTTGATTCTTACCTGGAGGTTTAATTATGTTATGTCAATTAGTTTGTTTAGACAGACGTTATCAACGAATGAACTGTTTTAACATTCGTGAAGTTGAATCTTTACTTAAAGGGAAATTTTTCCCAGATCTAGTTAACTCACAAGATCACCGAACTTTACTTAACAACTCTATGGTAGGACTACGTTTTAAAACCAATAACTTAGATACTATCGCTCACGACACGTTACTCTTTAATACTTATGCGTTAGGAACAAAAGTAAACACGCGTTACACTTATTTTAACCCAACTGTAATTGAAAATTTGAATAGTTACGAGTTTTACAGTTCAAGTAATTGATACTATAGACTTGTCAACTGTTACACGACGTTTAGTAGTTTATCTTTGACAAACTCCTTTAACTCCTCCCTCTTTAGTTTCTCTACATTCACAAAGTTGGTTAACCCATCTCAACAAGGTTTAACGTACAGTTACACCAAAGAATCTTTAACAACTCGACTGTCTACATTACTTCTAACTCCAGTGTTTGTACATACCAACCTTTTTTCACCAATTAATTCCCTTGAAACTTTCAGTTTCAACTCAAGTTTCGACACCGAACCTAAAACTTTTAACAACTCCTCATCTACTCTAGTGTTTTCTGGAAACCAGTTTCAAACATCAACACTTACAGACAACACCTTAAATAGTCAATCCGAGGGAACGTTTTTCTTCAGATATCAAAGAGCATTAAACCCTGTCTTTAAGTACGATTATAAGTTAGGTAACTACTTTACTAAAGAGGACACTACAATGACACCTTTCATGTTTACAACAGCAATTGACGTAACCGGTGGAATTAGAAAATCATCTTGATTTTTTTCTGCTAAATTTGTAGAACTTTTTAATAACAATGTTCAAAACTACCTTTCTTCTTATAGCGGTCATTCTACGTCTGCAGCTAACCTCGATAACCCTTACACTCAAAATAGTTTTGGATTTTATAATTTCTTATACAATTTACAGGATGAGTTAACATTAATTAATTATCGTTGAATTGCTTTATCATCCATGGATCAAAAATTCCATAAAATGTATTTAACTAGTTCTATGCAACAACGAATTTTCGCAAATTGACGACAACTTAAATTCACTCGTGAAGCTTGACGTTGTAAACTTTTAACAGCTCGACATCAAAAAACGTTGTATCACCGTTATGCTAATGAAGACGGTATTTTTTGAGCCGTTGAACGAAACGCGAAAGATGTACTACCTGGATGAGCTATGATTACACCGTTCTCTGCTCGGACTCGGTTTACCGCTATTGGTAAAGTTGATATCGGACTTATGGGAATCTTTTTAGTTCTAAACTCTTCCATCGTTAGTTCTGCTAATTTTTTAGTCACTTACCGATATTTATCTACTTTAAACAATCGTAAAATGCGAGATGCTAGATCTTTCTTTACGGAAGGTGTAATGGTCGCTTCTTGAATGATGATTGCAGCTAATCCTATGCTCATCATCGGTATTTTAATGCTTTTAGCTGATCGTCATTGACAAACTTCTTTCTTCGATTATTCTGGAGGAGGGGATACCGTTTTATTTCAACATATGTTTTGGTTTTTTGGTCACCCAGAGGTTTACGTTATTATGATTCCTGCTTTTGGATTTAATAACACGATCTTATCTTTTTACCTACGTAAAAGAGTTTCTGCTAGAGCTAGTTTACTTTACTCCATGTATACTATCGCATTCTTAGGGTTCTTTGTCTGAGGTCACCATATGTATATGGTTGGTCTTGCTCATACTACGCGAATGCTTTTCAGTACTTTAACGGTTATGATTTCGGTACCTGCAGCAACTAAGTTAATGCATTGATGTGTCACACTTGTTAACAGTTCGTTTGCTATGGAGTTACCTTTCTTCTTTGCACTTCTTTTCATATTCTTTTTCGTTTCAGGAGGTATCAGTGGTATGGCTGTTGCACACACAGGAATGGATATTTTATTCCACGATACTTTTTACGTTGTCGGACATTTCCACGTTATGTTCGCCGGTTCAGCAATGTTCGCTAATTTCGGAGCGTTCTATTTTTACTTCCCGTCCATTTTCGGAGTTAAATTTAGTCGTATTTGAGGTTACTTACATTGTATTTATTTCTTAATGGGTCAACTTTTAACAGTAATTCCAATGATTTGATTAGGTTACTCAGGTATGCCAAGACGAGTGTTGGATTATCCAGCTTCTTTAGGTGGGTGACATGCTATAATTTCAGCTGGGCACCTATTAAGTGTAGCTGGTTTAATGGCTTTTTTTATTATGATTTTTGACAGTTTAAGACAAGCTAGGGCTGCAACTCGTAACACTTTTGGTATTAGTCGATTTAATACACGACTTAACTTTTATTTATATGAAGTTGCTCGTACAAAATATATTCAACGTAAAGGTTGATATTTATCAAGATTTAACACATCTAGACGATTAAAGTTAACTAAGTTCCGTTACTCTAATAACGAGCATTTAGAAACAACTCTTTTCTCGTATAGTTTCGTAAAAAAATCTATGTAATTTTTTTCATTACGTTAAAATACTCTAATAGCTTAAAGGTAAAGCAAGAAGTTTTACTCTTCGCAAATATTGGTTCAAACCCAATTTAGAAGTTTTATTCAAAACCCTAAACTTTTATTTAAATACGCTTTATTCAACTTAAGTTTTTTCTTCTTAAAATATGGTACTCAAAACAAGAAATCTGTCTCTCTGTTATTACCTCACTACTCTCTCTACTTTCTTATTGCTCACATACGACTCTCTTCCGCATTTTACATTCCACAACTTGTTGATATATTTTCTTACGAACTGCCGTTAAATTCTGAAACCTTGTCTACAAATACCCCTGTTGTTCATACTAGATCTGTCGCTTCAAAAGCTATTATTTATCATTTTCACAACTTAATTACGTATAATCGAATTTTCATTTTTTCCTTAAACCTTAAATCTTTACCTAAGTTCTCAAACGTTAAATCAATTGCTGAACTTTTCCCTAATGCGGCTTGGTTAGAACGTGAAATTGCGGAATTGTTTAATTTTATATTCGAGGGTAGAAAAGATACTAGAAATTTAATGCTCCAGTATGGAGATAGTAGCGCCCCTTTCCAAAAATTTTTCCCTTCGATCGGGCTGAAAGAGTTATCTTACGATTTTCTACGAGATTTAGTAAGCCAACAAAGTGTTGCCGCTCAATTTTAAAAGGTTCTAATAGCTCAGTTGGTAGAGCACAAGGCTGAAAACCTTGGGGTCAGTGGTTCGAGTCCACTTTAGAACACTTTGTTGCATAAAGCGGCATTGTAACCGTTTAGTCTTTATTTTACACGACGTTTTTATTTTACAAAATTTAGCTCTTATTACATTATTCTTCTTTTTAAACATTTTTAACGTATTATCGTTATGGTATTTAGCAGGAATTTACTTAGTCATTTTAGGATTTTGACTTTTTCTCGACGACGGGGGAATCTTTATTGGTTTTTTATGAGTTATTGATTTAGGGGTAGGATTAGTCTTCTTCATCTTCATTTTGCATTACTCAACTTTTACTCAGCAAAAAGTAAACCTTGATAAATCTAGTCGTGAATTAAGCATTTCTTTCTTCGCGTTAGTCTTTACTTTATTCTTTTTCTTTTTCTTTTCACAACCGGTTGATTCGAATTACATGAACGGTTTTTCTAAAACTTGATTCTTCTTAATTTGTTGATACGATTATTTTGAACTATTTTTTGCAAATAGTATCACCGATTTAAATTTATTAAGGGAGATATATTTTTACAACAATAGCTTTGAATTTTTCCTTATTAATCTAATGTTATTTTATGGGATTGTATCTACGGTTTTAACCTGTTTTATGATTAAACGGATTTTTAGTTTTTTAAACGTCTCTCAGTATTTAAATTACAAAATGCTTTATCACATTAATGCTACATACTTTATTCGTAACCAAAACTTTATTAAACAACAAGCAGTCTCAACAGGAACAGGGGTTTGAGTAAAGAAAAAATATAATAAAATATAATGATTCAAAAAAAAAGCTGACTAAATGTTTCTGATAATACTAACGTTAACTGGTTACAAACATTCCACCTATACAAAGGTTTTAGGCGCCAATCGTCTACAATAGGATTTTTTATTAAAGGTTCTGCTAGGGTGGTTGAGCCACCAAGAGTAGAATACAAAGGTTTTAAATTTAAGTTTAACAAGAAAGGTAATATTTGTAGAGGTTTGCTGGTACGTACAGCGTTTCCTAATCAACGTCTAGACGGTTCTGTAAGCCGTTTTTATGAGAACAGTATTATTCTAATAAAAAAAAAACAAAATCCTAAATCAAAATACATCTTTGGACCTTCAGTCTTTAATTTAAAACGTAAAAAATTTAAAACTTTGTTTAAATCAGTCATTTAACTTACTTTTTTAATCGCTTGCGTTTAAACTCTCGAATTTAGTAAAAACAGGGCCTTAGGTTTCTATAAGATAGTAACTGTTAGTAGGAAAATTTTAACTTAACCCTTGTTTAGGACTTTAACGCTCTTTTTAATGCAATATACGAAAAACCTTACTATCTTTAGAACGAGTACATTTTATGTTTCTGCACCCCTTTTTATGTCTTTAAAAACTTCATTAAACACTTTATCTTCAAGTTTAGTATCTCTAAAATCTTTTCGTAGTGTAAAAAAAATTCTGTGATCTAAAAATTTTTTAAAAACCTCAAATAAAACTTTGAAGGCTCGGACAGGCTTAAGTTACGTACCTAGCTTATCAAAAACTTTGACTTTCTGCTTTTTAAAAAAAAATAGAAGCTACAGTTTTAAGAACGTTTTCCTTTCTAGTAATTCTAATCGATTTACAGTAAAAACTTGTTTGTCGCCTCTAAATATAACTCTACAGGAATTGAAATTAATTTTAAATTTTCATCGTGTATTAAATTACGATCTCCTTTCCTTAAACTTTTCTACCACTTATTTATTAAACTTTTTAGGAAAAATTGTACAAACCTATAAATCTAAAACGTTTCTACTTTCACAACTTAGTAAACCCTTCTCATATAAACTATTGTTCGATCAAAACCTTAAAAATATTTAAGGTCCTACTCTTTAATTGACGTTCTACTTAATGAAGGGACGTTCCGATAATAATATATTTAATAAGATGACAACATCGTTCCTTATTCGACTCTTAACCAAAATGTGTTCCATTCATTTAACTTATACTTCTTGACAAATACACTCTTCTTACGTTACTGCACCGTTAACGCTGTGTTTCGCAACTGTTTTTACTGTTCTTTTTTTGTCAGTTTTATTTTAACATTATGTTCAACTAACTCTCCTGTTTCTTATACTCCTTTTTGTACACATACTTCCAACTTTATTATGATTCTGGGTGATTTTGAAATTTTTCTTGCTACATGTTCAGTTACACTACTAGGTTTTATTATTTACAACGTTATAAACTGTTTTAGTTTCCGTGATTTACTTAAACGATTCGGTTTCTTAAAAATTTCTCGTCGTGATTTTTATGAGTGTGGGTTCCGTCCAACGACTCAAAAAGTCATACGACTACCTATACAATTTATTTTAATTTGTGTCTTCTTTCTACTTTACGATATTGAGTTAATTTTCCTTTTTCCTTACGTATCTGCTATTACTTTTGTAGGTCTTTACGATTTTTTACTTTTAATACTTTTTTTCACAGCATTTTTCTTAAGTTTGATTATCGATTTTAACAGACACGCTTTACTGTGACAATATTAGTTATATTATGTTTTTCAGAAGTATTAAAAAATTTTCTAGTAGTTCTACCGTTTTTTCGTAACGTCTTAAACCTATCATTATTTTAATTTCAATCTTTTTAATTTCGGCATAAATCGAGGTACGTTAAATTTTCGTTTCGTAATAAATTTAGGTTTATTTGGGTACCGGTTTGATAGTTTTACTTTCCTTGCTTCTTTAGTAGCCTGTTTAGGTTCTCATAACTTCCTATACTTTTTTTTGATATAGTGTTGGAAGGTGAAAACGTTTTGTTATAAAATTACATAATTTATTAACTGAACATCTTTCCTTCGATTGAGTTGCATATTTTTACGTATTCGGGTTTCTGTTACGTCGGAGAACTTTAACTTCGTGAATAATATATATTTAATAAGATGACCTTAACTTGTTTCTTAATCCAAACAGTATTTGACCTAAACCTTAATCCCGTTAACCTCGTTAACCCAACTTTAAATTGAACATTTACTAGATGAGGTAATTATAGGTTTACTTCATCTAACGTGTTTATTCGTCGAACATTTTATTTAGACTTGTTTGAGAATGACTTGTTTGGGTATCAAACATCATTTAACAAGCGATGAAGTAGTTCATATAAGAGACCTAATCACTCATTACCTGCGAATCTAATTTTTGATATTGAACCAAAACTCAAACTCCCAAAAGAACTATATTATAAACGATATAGTCCATTATATAATGAACTATATAATGAACTATATAATGACCCATATAATAAAACAATTCTTAAAACAACCCTTAAAACAATCGTTGAATAATTTCTAGAAACGGACGCTCAAACGTTTGACAAATAACTCACGCTGCAGACTTTACTCTTCAATTTACGTTCTACTTAATGAAAGGACTTTACAATAATAATATATCTAATAAGGTGACAACATCGTTCCTTATTCGACTCTTAAACAAAATATGCTCTATCCATTTAACCTATACTTCTTGACAAATACACTCTTCTTATGTTACTACACCCTTAACACTTTATTTTGTAACAGCTTTTTTCTTAAGTTTGATTATCGATTTTAACAGACACGCTTTACTGTGACAATATTAGTTATATTATGTTTTTCAGAAGTATTAAAATTTTTTCTAGTAGGTCTACCTTTTTTTCGTAAAATCTTAAACCTATTATTATTTTAATTTGAAACTCCTACCTATTTTACGTTAAAAGTTTAAAAACGCTTCAACCTACAACCTCTCAATTAACTTTAAATTTTTTACATCAAACATTTTTCCTTAAATCTTATTTTATTCAAAATGAAAGAATTTGACAAGAAGGTTTACTTATAGACTTTCTTCAAAAAAAAGTTGTTGATAAATGAACACGAAGTTTTTTAATAACGTCAAGTTATTTAGTAAATGAACGCCTTTTTTTTGATTGGGTTGTACGTTTTTACATGGAATTAGTGTTATGACCAGGTTATCGTAATAGAATTTTTGAATTCTTAAATATTGGGTCAACTTTATTTATTACCGTTATTGGGTTATTGAGTGTACTCTTATTACTTACTTTACCGTACGTTCTTATTACCTTTTTTCTTTAGTACTTCTCTTAAAATTTTTTAATGAAATTCCCTAAACACATCATGTTAGATATCACTCTTAACCCATTAACTCATTCTAGTAATTTAGTAAACAAGACTTCTTATGATAGTCTTTATAAGTTTACGAAGTCATCAAATAAACTAACGAAATTAAGCAAAAGTACAACGTTCCGAAGCTGGCTTTCGTTTCAAAAAAGTCAATCTCCAAATTACTCTACTACATTTGACAACCTTCTATTGTTATGTGGTTTAGTAAATAAATCTACACCTTTTGTAATTAATAATCATTTTAACTCTTCCCAAAAGGTTACCACTTCATTAATCCGAACCCTCGATAGGCGTTTTTTAGAAACTGAAAATCAAGTGGAAAAAAAGTTATTTAAGACTTTGGGTATGACAACAGAACAATCGACAAACACTCTCTTTAATCTTTTATTTCTTCGTAAAGAGGATATTTACACTAAATTAAAGTATTCGAGATGTCCTCAATATGATATGGTATCGGGAGGGTTAGCTGCTTTATTTGCTGCATTTTTAGGGTTTTTAATTTGTGAGAAGTTTGGGCTCGAACTTCTTGATTCAGGGGACTTTTATATTGCATTTATGTATGGCGTTTTCGCTACTTTCTCGTTAAGACCTTTAACTCGTTGTATAACTAGAGGAGAATCTTCTTATCATGTTTTATCCCCAAAACATTTATTTACTTTTCTATTCTCACTTTTTCAGTTACTAACCTCTTCCCTTAAATCTTTATTAAGGGTTTAACTCTTCGTAGAATTCTTCTTTTGATCTGAACACTATTTGCTGTATTATTGAAGACTTACGAATTTTTATCACAACTTGAAATTGTTTTGACGCACTAAATGCTACACCTAGTTCGTACACCGAATTCTGTACCGACAACCTTTAATTCAACCTTTCACTTTTAATTTTATCTGGTAGTTTACCCGACATTCCACCCGTGCCTTTATTAAAACTTAAACCTACGCATCTAATAAACCTTGAGTCTGTGGTTTCAACAAACTTTAGGATACGTTAATTGACTCACCTAATTTACCGCTGTTTCGGTTAGTATTTAATTTAGAGCATAAAGATTTTATTTTTTTTAATCTTTAATTATTCGAGAACTAATAATGAACACTTTAGAACTTTTAAGCCCCATTTGCGATTGCTTAGTACCCGTTTGCGATTCCTTATTACCCAACAACCCACCTGCTGGAGAACTTGTACTTGATCAGGTTCTTAATAACCCCTCCGCATTACCCAACAATCCAACTGCTTTAAATACTGAGTTGCTTAATGCTGCACCTGATTTAAACAACGATCTTGATCCAAACTTCAATCCTGATTACTACGCCACTTCTGGTTTAAACGATAATACTATTTTAAAAAACTCTACGACTTTAAACGACAGTACTATTATGACAAAAAATTATATATATTTAACAGACAAGGTTGAGTTAAAAGACTATACGGCTTCACCCAACAATACTGTTTTAAACAACAACAGCAAACCTAGACCAGCCCTTGCAGAAACTAGTCATGAACAGCTGAACCCAATTCAAGAAATGAGTGAATACAATTCTTCCGGGTCCCCTAAACAACCTGAATCAAAAAACTCATCTGCTGAACCTTTAATTCAAATAAATCTTTCACCTGTGACACATATTCCTTTAATTCAAATAAATCTTTCACCTGTGACACATATTCCTTTAATTCAAATAAATCTTTCACCTGTGACACATGTTAATAAACTTTAACGTAAACATTATATAATTAGCCTATATGATGAAATTGGTAGACATGCGAGGCTTAAAACCTCGTCCCTTTAGGGGTCCTGGTTCGACTCCAGGTATAGGTATTTTTCTAAAAATACCTATACCTGGAGTCGAA
>Ga0307984_1000091_pt1 | contig 34598 bp, 50 predicted proteins | sample EllFjometageno78_FD_203169 | JGI IMG/M metagenome (GOLD analysis project Ga0307984, IMG submission 203169) | Marine microbial communities from Ellis Fjord, Antarctic Ocean - #78 | ecosystem: Environmental > Aquatic > Marine > Unclassified | place: Southern Ocean | collected 2014-10-09
TATTGCAACAGAAGGCTTTACTAATAGCCACATGATGCGCGGGATAGAACTAGAGCCTCAAGCACGAGTGGCTTATGAACTTAAAAACAATTTGTGGGTAACTGAGATTGCTTTTGTTGACCATCCTGCTATTGCAATGTCTGGTGCTAGTCCTGATGGGTTGGTTGTTAGTGATGGGATGTTAGAAATTAAATGTCCAGCACCTAAAACACACATTAAATATTTACTTGATGGGCGTGTACCAGCCAAATATAAGAATCAAATGGCATGGCAGATGGCGTGTACTGGGCGCAATTGGGTGGACTTTATGTCTTTCTGCCCTGAGTTACCTTGGAATATGCAGTCGTTTATTATTCGCTATGAACGTGATGACGATTTGATTGCAGAATTAGAATCAAAAGTAAATGAATTTAATAATGAAGTTTCAGAAGTGATTAAAAGATTAAAGGGACTTTAATGCAGTACGAGAAAATGAATTTGGTTACAAAGCACGGTCAAGTAAAAGGTGCAGACGGAACACTAAGACCCAACTGGGTTAAGGTGGGTGAAACCCATGAAACGCGAAACGGTGGAATCAGCTTTAAGATTGATGTTTTGCCAGTGGATTTTGATGGCTGGATTAATTTAGCTTTACCAAACGAAGAATTTAATTATTAGGAGATATGAACATGAATACATTATCAGCAATAGGAAACTTACCAAGAGATGCAGAGCTTCGCTTCTTACCTGACAGCACACCAGTTTTGAGTTTTAGTGTAGCACTAAACAGCGGTTATGGTGATAAGGCACAGACTGACTGGCTGGATTGCAGTTTATTTGGCAAGCGCGGTGAATCATTAGCACCAATTCTAACAAAAGGAATTAAGGTTGGGGTTACTGGTGAGCTTTCAACCAACAAGTATAAGACCAAGGAAGGTGAAGAAAAAACTTCATTGCGCTTGCGTGTAAATGCAGTCACGTTGACAGGCAACAAATCAGATGCCAGTGCAACCCCAAAAGCTACAGTTGCAGAAAAGCCTGATGCTAAATTGCCTGTTGATGGTTTTGAAAACGACATCCCTTTTTAAACAATTAGAAAGCTTACAATGAAAATTAATACAATTGACCCAGATATGTTTATAAGACATTTGCTAGGTATGTGCCAAGAGCCAATGACGTTGGTTGACTTATCAAAAAAAATGCAAATGAGTTATTCAACAGTGTACAAATACATGAAAATGTTAGAAGAAAATCACAAAGTGAATAAGACTTTAGATAAAAGTACAGGCACAAAAAAGTTTTGGTATCAAACAGCCAATGAATTTTCGTCAACTCCTATTAGAAACAAAAGATTTATGAGGGATTTACCAAAGCCCAAGGAGAGTGACGGCCATAAAACTAAGCATAAAATAACAGATGAAGGTGTGGTTACTAAAAACGGTAGCAGCACTATAGTTCGTGGCTTTGATGGCTATCATCCTGAAAACGATCGCAGTAAAGCTAAAGTTAAATATTACGTTGGTGGCGGATCACTGGAGATGGTGTAATGGGTATAACAGCTAAAGAGTACAATGACCGTGTTAATAATGGTTCAACACTTGTAACAAAAGACAGCGCGTTAGATAAGCAAGTTGCTGGCACACATTACAAGTCAATGGCCATACAGCCTGTAGAATTTATCACAATGAATAACATTGGATTCTTAGAAGGTAACATTATTAAATACGTGTGCCGCCATCATGCTAAGAATGGTGTTGACGATATTAAAAAAGCCATTCACTACTGCGAGCTGTTGCTTGAAACTAAGTACGGGGAAAGCAAATGATACGCTTTAAAGATATTTGTGATTTAGTAGTTTTATTGGCAATGCTGGGGGGTTTTATTTTTATAGGAGTTTTAATCTGCATACGTTTTAATCAGATGGATCAGATGGATAAGAAGGAACCTATCCCAGCAGAGCCAGTTGTTTGTATAGTTAAGTTACAATCTGGCCCAATAGGCACACACAATTTTAAAGGAGTAGTAAAATGAATGTGTTAAAGGGAATACTTGCACTATGCACATTAGTTGGGGTGTTGTATGTAGGATTTTGGGCAACTAAGAATTTCAGCTACTATTTTATGTATGACAGTTTAGTACAAGAAACTATTGCCAAGAATGTAAAAGCGGAATGTTTAATTATAAATAAGGAGTAGTACAATGAAAACAATATTGATAGCAGTGGCTTTATTAACAACATCAATTGGTGCTTATGCAGCATGCACCACACACACAGTGTACCAAGGTGGTAGAACTACTGTATGTACTACTTGCTGTAACTATGGCAACTGTACCACAACCTGTTACTAATGATTAAACTTGGTCGTATATCGGCAGAAAATATGGCGAAGTTTAACATGAGGCCAACGCATGACGAGCGATACAGGGATGCAAACTTAAAGCGTAGTGAGTTAGAATATGGCAAGGCATACGCAGAAGATGTCAAGCGATACATGGAGCAGATTAAAAAGCAGAAGAAATGAGAATGTCAATATATTACATTAAAATCATTAATGTTCGTAGCGGTCTGTTTCAACATACATGTGCAGGTCTTGGCCCTCTATGGTAATAGTGCCACGATTGGTATTAAAATATATAATTTCTTCATCAGAATCAATTTCAATACCTTCAAGCTCTGAGCCTAGCATCCTGTTGTACATGTCATACATATCTTTTTCAGCCATTAGTAGTTGTACCTTTCTTTTAAGAACCTAAATACAATGTAGTTTGCGGTTTTATTGTAGTATCACCAGTAACTATACGATACACCTTGATAGCTAACCCAATTGCGTGACCAGCGTCATTTGAAACAGGCTCGCAATATAGATTAATATCATTAGGAAGGCTTTTTCTGTAATAGTAATTTGCAACACAGTTCAGGCCATACCCACCAGAGACACATACATTTTTACATTTTGATTTATCAATTGCAAGTTTAATCAAGTTTAACACTTTTTCTTGAGACCATGCTTGCACACTTTTTGCAATCTCATTGTCGTATGAAGACAGCCCCATAGTCTTACCTTCTTCAAATTGTTTAAACCCAAGCTTTTTAGTAACCCTGCTATATGTAGATCCTATTCCATTTTCTGGAGTATTAAATTCTTGATACAGTTTTTTGCACTTGGTGTAACTAATTTTCCATATACTTTCACGTTCAAATATAGTGTCTGTACAATCTCCAGCAAGTGACGTGCCTTGCCCATCAACAACTACACATACTGCTTCTTTAAAACCAGAGTTATAAAATGATTGGACCGCATGTATATTATGGTGTGATGCTAAGTCAATATAAAGTTTAGTTTCAGGCTTTGCAAATTGTGTTAGATATTCACTTACTAAATTCCACCGCTGAATATCAAAATTCTTATATAGCTCAGTTGATTTGTCGGCAATTATATTAGTAATATGCTTAAGAGCATCTTCATTATATTCTATAATAAGGTTGTCTAAGCCAGGCATGCCAGCATGATTGCCATCTATTAAAAGTGCAATGTAATCTACACTAGAAGTGTATTCTTTAATTTTACTTAAGACTTTAAAACTAGAATCATTTATTAAACTATATTTATTGCCTGACAATCTTTCTTCTTCTAAAAAGAGCAGAACTTCTCCATCTTTTAATAGGCAGATTGACCCATGATGCGAAATATTAATTCCTAATATGTACATCAGTTTGGAACCTTTACCAGCTTACCAGCATCAGGCAAGTAAAGATATTCAATTGCTGAACTGCGAAGTGTGTGCAAGGCATTGTCTATTGTTTCAACCAGCGGATTGCCAGCTAAATTAAATGATGTGTTAAAAAGCATAGGAACTTTAGTCCTAGAATAAAACTCTGATATTAAATTATACCAATGTTTGTTTTGAGTAGAAGTAACAGTTTGAATCCTGCATGTGTGATCTACATGGATAACTGCTGGCACTTTTTCTATGGCTATTGGAAATACATTAACTGCATACATCATAAATGGGGACTCTTCCAAACCTGCCATGTCAAACCATTGATGCGCATGCTCTAACATAACTGATGCTGCAAATGGCCTGAACCATTCCCGTCTTTTAACTACATTTACAATATCTTTACCTTTAGGATTTCGTGGGTCAAACATTAATGTTCTATTACCCAAGGCTCGTGGCCCCGCTTCTGACCTGCCTTGGAAAAGTGCAACAATATTTTGTGCTTCAATCAAGTCTATAATATCAGAGTATGTAGCATCAATAATTGTTTCTCGTTCTTTAAGTTGATTATCGAAATTAATAGTTGTATCTTTCTTTCAAGAACCGAATTGAAACAGCCATTTCATCAAAGCTACCATCATCAACTTCGTGTAGCACATAAAAACCGCGATAGTGCTTGTTGCCCTGCGCGCCCAAGTAATCTTCATGGTGTTCATAGCAACTGCCACAGATTATAGAAGTCATTTCTTTACCATCAGCTCGCTTACCGTAGGCAATATTTCTGCCTTGTTGGTGGCCAGCAAAGCATGACATGTGTTGTTTGTTTAATGTTGCTTGGGCAGTAGTGATAGGCCTTCCCATAACGCCGCTAGTAAAGTAATGCGAGTAGGCGACCCCATTAATAACAACAACATCAAGGAAGGGATGAACTTCCCAGTCCTGATATGGAAGGTCATCGGTGGAGATAAGTCCATCAAGCTTTCTGTCTTCATTGATGGCCCTGTTAATTCTATGCTCGTGATTGCCTAGCGTCATTACTAAGCGAGGCTTATATTTCTTTTTCTTATGTATCTTTGCGTCTTTATTAAACTGAAAGATGGGCTTTAGGAGAGCATCCATAGCATCTCTGGCAGACCAAATATCTTTCTGGTAGCTACGCCCTTCAAAAGATTTCATACCCCTGTCATACGAGCTTAAAGATTCCATGTCTGCAAAGTCGCCAATGCACACAATAACTTCTGGCTTCTTGTCAACAATATAATTACCCAAGCATTTAAGAAATGTAAAATCGCTGCCATCTTTAGCTTGAACGTCAGGTATTACTAGGTGTGTCGTCATAACTTTAGAAGTTCCCTTCCACTAAGTTACTGTTAGTTATACACCTTTGCGCCAGACTTGTCAATAACCAGCATTTGCCTTCTAGGTTTTTCACCAGCTTGTGCAAATCCAATGTGAATCCATGAATTAAATTCCAAGATAAGTTGGTCGAACTCAATGCTTGATTCTGCTAACGCTTTCATAATCTCAGGAACTGTTCCAAAGCCTTGACAATTGAAGTCAGCAGCCAATCCTTTAAGATGGTACGAAGTATCTTTGCTTCTTAACTTGCGGTTTAGTTTTAGGCAACGATAGCCACTAGAAATTCTCATTGAATTACTATACAGCTTGGCTCTTACCGCTTCCAATCCATGAGCAAGTATCTCTAAGTTAGCTAACGCTTCAGGGGTTGGGGTATTGTCAATGCCAAGCCTTGTTGCAGTGTTGCTATCAATTAATTCAGCCAAGCTAAAGTGTGGTGTCACTTAGTAATACCCTTTAATTTTTCATAGGTTCTTAAACTAGCCATGCCTAACATCCCAAAGGTAAGCTCCATCAATACGTCTGCATTAATCTTTGGTAGGTCTTGCTCTACACCATTAAGATGCAATATCCAGTCAGCTATTGGGTAGCCAATAAACAGCCAAAAAAATCCGAAGGCACAACTCCATCCTATTGCTGGTCGCCAACCACTAACAAAAATGTTAGCGTGACTTGCCTCAGTTTTGTTTACTTCTATCTGAGCTAGGTTAAGTTTGTTAGCGTTATCAACAAGTGAACGTTCGATCTCTTGCTTTGCTTTTGCAGCACCAGCTTTGTCAGGCACAACCCTATCAATGACCGTGCCTATTAATGGAAGTAATATGTTTAACATTATTTATCAACCTTGTTTTCTAGCTTGTCATAAATTCTGGTAAGCATAGCTTCAAACTTATCAAAACGGGCATCCAAGTCTTCCTTGCGAACATAGCGTGTAGGCAGATCTACTTCTAAATCTTTCATGTCATTCTTAAGATCTTGCACTGCGTCCCATAGCTGACGGGCAAACCAACCTAGTATAGATAAAACAGTGCCTATAATTATGTTAAGTATTTCTTGAAATTCCATGAGTTACTTTCCTAACTTGTTGTTATCTTACTTGGGTAAGCATTATATCGGGACCAGATGTACCTAAACATCCATTGCAGCTGATTAAATGTTTATCACTTTTCAGCAACTGTTTAACCGCTTCTTCATTTAGCTCAACTCCGTCCTCTTGTACTTTATTAACTACTGGGACAAAACATTTATAATACTTCCCATGAGAGATTGTATTACATTTATGAACTTGTGCATAGTCACAATTGTTATATGTTTTTTGTGCGTCCCTATGTATATCAATTACCGCATGTATCTTTTTAAACCTTGATGGTATATGGCAATGAAAAATGACATTGTATTCTTTACATTTTTGTTCCGCATACTTCTTAACATAAGCATTATCTATATTAGTCCCAGGGTATAATGACAGTACCAATAAATCAATATGTTCCCAGAACTCTGTAGGTTGCCTGTCTAATAGTTGACCATTTGTATGAACTTTTGTTATATCAGATACGTTATATTTTTTTACTATCTTTAATAGGTCAACAAGTTTCTTGTGTAGTAATGCCTCTCCGCCAGATATTGCAAACTCGCCAGCATGAAGAAACTTAGACGCTGCTTCTACATCTTTCTCAAAAATATCTACATCAATAAATGATGCCTTTGTTGACTTTAATTCTGACTTAGATAAGCATCCATTGCAACTTAATGTGCAGTGAGTAACAACTGGGTAAGTTAAATATGGGACGTTAATCATTTTTTTTAAACCCATAATTTACAGCCATGTTAATTAGCTCTTCTAGTGATTCTATTTCTTTAATATTTCTTAAGTGAAACACTTGAGACTTCCCCTCATTTTTTGCAAACTCAGTGGCAAATTTTATCTTACGATTTATTTGTTTAATATTTCTAACAGGATAATGCGCCAAATACATATTACTTATTTCAATAGAGGGTATTCTTTTATCATTGTAATGAATACAATGGCTTCCTAACATAAGAATTCCATTTACATTTTTAGGAATTATTACTTTGTAGGCATATTCTGGCTCCTTACTTCTTTGATCAGTCATCTCTAAAGGATAATTTTTATGGTCAAGTTTATTAGGAATATAGCATTTCCATTTAATTAATCCTACATGATTATCTGGTATTGAAAAAAGTTCATCAAAATTTTTCGCATGTATAAATTCGTCCGCGTCTAAACAAAACAAAAAGTCTGGGGCAAGTTCAGCCGTTTTAATTTTTTCTTTAAAAAGATTAGTTGTTATTAAGTAATCTTTTGTATTGCTGTATTTTGTATATACAACCTCCAGTCTTCCCTTGTATTCAATAGACAGCTTTTCAAGTATCTCAATAGAGCCATCAGTTGAATTGTTGTCTATTACCGTGATTGCATCTAGCTTTGTTAAGTTATGTCTAATACTAGATTCAAGAATATCGGCACTATTACCAGACATCATAATTGCTTTTACAAGATTGTTTTTATTTATCATATTTTTTTCTATTTACATTAACAACATTGGTTGCTAATACATTTTTAATAATCCACGCAGAAAGGTCTTGTTCAGTTTCTTTTATTTTATGTGTATATGAATATGGAAATGCATGATGATTATTATGCAAACCAGTTCCAAGAGTTATCCAATTAACCCACCTTAAATTTGTACTATAGTCTTTAGTGTTAAAGTTTCTGCTTCCATATTTATGACATAATATATTAACTAAATGTGCGCTATGGGAACTTAAGGTTACTCCTATAATTAAAAAGTAAAGTGTAAAGTTTAAACTGCACAAAGCACATAGTAATAAAAATGTATAGTAAAGTTTAATGTAGTGTTTATTTACAAACAAGTAAAACTTATTACATATTAACCTTTTATTGATTGGAACTTTTGAATGATCAATATATTCAGAGTATAGATAACCTTGCCCTATCCAAGTCATAAATGGATGGGTTGTTGGGTGTAATAAATCTTTTGGAGTGTCTGAATGTATATGATGCCTGATGTGGACTTGAGAATAACCTATTGGTTCTCCCATTCCAGACATAAAACTACATAGCCATATAAAGTATTCCATAGGTTTGTTGCACTCAAAACTAGAATGGCTATAGTATCTATGTAAACCAATAAAGTGTCCAACGATAGCAAGTAAAAAATACGATAATAAAGATACGAAAAGATATAGTGGTTCCCATAAAATGATTAACCCAATTATAGACCCCAGAGTAAATACTGGTATTTTAAATCTTAATAACTTTTTAATCATTGAAATGCATTAATACGTTCTACTATTTTTTGAACTTGAGAATCCGTCAACCTTGGATGTAAAGGAATGCTTAGACAATCTTCATTTAGTAATTCACAATTGTCTAATTTAACATTAGTCTGATTATAGATAGAATTTAAATGTAAAGGATGAAACCTAAGTGTAGTATAGATTCCTTCATTTAATAAGTATCTAGCTAATTGGTCTCTATTTTTTGCCCTTATGCTATATGTAAAATAGGAATGCCTATCCCCATCGTTAGCATTTACTGGGAGGGTAACATTGCGTAACGAGTCCTGATAATACTGCCAAACATCCTTGCGTCTTTGTTGTAGCTCATTAATCCTATCAAGTTGAGCAAGCGCAATAGAGGCAGATATATTTGTAGGAATCATTTTTATAAACGGTTCACTTATATCATATTCCCACCATCTTTCTTTTGTTGAGGATTGAGAAAAGCTAGAAGAACCAACTCCACAATATCTCAGCTTATTTGCCTTCTCTATTAGACTTGGGTTTTTTGCCGCTAACCCACCACCTTCTCCAGCAGCCAGATTTTTAACAGAGCCAAAGCTGTATATCCCAACTTCAGAAATGTTGCCACATGGTTGTCCTTTGTACACGCTATCAACAGCATGTGCTGCATCTTCTATAATTGGAAGCCCTATTTTTTTAACTTCATCCATATCAACAGGAAGGCCAGCATAGTGAACTACCATAATTGCTGCGGTTTTATTTGTTATCTTATTTTCAATATGCTCCCTTGTAACATTCATTGTTGTTAAATCAACATCACAAAAAACTGGTTTGTGTCCAGCCATAACTACAGCATTGGCGCATGCAATCCATGTAAAACTTGGGATTATAATTTCAGAACATTTTGGCAAATCAAGTAATTTAATTGCCATAAATAAAGCATTTGATCCAGAGTCCACCATAGCAAATGATGATAAGTTATAAGCATTTTTAAACTTTAATTCAAACTCAGATACTTTTTTACCTAGGGATAGCCATTGGCTTTCAAGACATTCTGTTACATTGTCAATTTCTTTTTTACCAATGTCAGAACCAAACACAGAAATCATTTCATTCATATATTTACTCTTCTATATTTTTCTTGATTGCCCTAGCTGGCTTGCCAGCTAAAACTAAATTATCTCCAAATGATTTAGTGACAACTGTGCCAGCACATATTCTACAGTTATTACCAACAGATACCCTAGGGACTATAACAGAGCCAGACCCAATTACAACGCAATCTCCGATAGTTACATATTCTGCAATATGAACATTACTTCCCACCCTGCAATAGTCACCAATCTTAGTTCCAACATCTATGTTGCTAAATGAATGCACCCAGCTAGCAAAACCTATTTCAGCTAATGCCCCCACTGAACAGTAGTTGTTTAAAAAAGCAGCATCCTTTACTGTTGAGTAGTTTGAAACCGCCGCAATGTTACTTATAAACTTAACATGGTTTCTGTCTTTATAAAAGTTGTAATACTCTTTTCTAAAGTAAGGGTCGCCATTAGCAACAAAAACATTTTGGCTTGTGCTTTCCTTTGTATTCTTACGCCCATCCATCGTATCATCGAAGAATATAAATTCATTTTTTTCGTCAGTTGAAATATCCTGTACAATCCAAGACATTTTACCTCGGCAGATAACATCAATAAACATTTATTATAAATTTACCTTATCTTGTACATAAATCTCAAAATTATTAAATACAATATTTGCTGCCAATTCACAAAAACCTGTGAACTCCTCAAGTGTCATTGGGACTTTTTGATTTTGTTTATTAAGCCAATAGAAATTAATAGGCAGCTTCCCTGTAATATTTGCGCATGCAGCATACCCAGTTATATGGGCATAAGTATTTTGGTGAAAGTTAAATGTGTGACCCATGTATTGAACATCGGATAAGATGCTATCCATATATTTTTTATAAATCTTTTCTTTAGGTGTAGGCACTATAACTTCATCAATGACAGCTTCTGTTGGCTCAATAGCTGGAGTATATGAATTGCTATCAGGAACATACTTCCAGTTAATTGATGGTTTAACATCCATAGAAGTTACATCAATAACATTTAACATATCTTTATTATACTCAGGCAAGTCCCTGCCCTTGAATGAAGAAATTACAATGTCATCCTTACTTAAAATAATATAGTCATTACCTGCTGTTGTGATTGCCATCTATATTTCCTTTACCATATTTGTCTTGTTTGTGAATCAATATGACCGACTTTTACATCGCCCCTTACACCAACTTTATAACCAGCATCCCATACTTTTTTAAAGAAGTATGAATCCTGAGTTTCCCCTGGTTGCCAATCTATATCTTGCTCTGGTTTATGCTCTACTGTTTTAAACCATGGATATTCTATTCTTCTAAACAAGTCCAAATCATATAGTGTAAACCCTTGTGGAATTAAACAACACTGAGTTATGTTTTCATCTTCGGAAATAGGGGGAACATCCATGTTCCATTCTCCAGTATGTGGGCATCCCCATGCAATTGGAGCATGCTCAATGCAATCCCTTGATGGCTTTGTCCAATAGACCCCAGAGATCGCCCAATACTTATCACCAGATTGCTCATGCTTTAGGAAAGATTCAACTAACTTTATAATTCCATCTGGCGGCGGCAAGTTATCATCTTCCATTGTTAATAAAAACCTAGAAGATGATAACTTTGGGTCATTCAATATGAGCTGGACTCCTGTATTATACGCATCATCTACTGTGCCGTTTGCCATAAACAACTTTGTGAAATTATGATTGACTGGAGTAATTAATTTAAACCAAGAATCTACAACTTGCACATCAACACTACCCCTAGTAGGGATAATGCACACAATAGATTTGTTTTGATATGAATTAAGATTGACGTATGTAGTTAAGTCTTTTTTTATATTCTCATACATAAAATTCTACCATTGAATAATTAATAAACCAGATCCGCCATCACCACCAACTCCTGCTGAACCCCCTTTACCAGCTCCGCCTGCCCCAGTATTAGCAGTAGCAGATGCGCCAGCCCGTCCAGTTGCACCAGCATAATTATAAAATGGTGTTGCTGCACCATTACCACCTAGCGATGAAGTTGTCTTGCTGTTCGCTATTGGCCCCCCACCTGTATTACCAGCAAAGGATAGAGGGGTAGTTGTTCTTTCAACCGTTGTAGTTATTTCTTGTGCAGACACATCTAGTGCAGAACCCCCACCGCCACCAGAGCCAGCAGTAGAGCCAGATGCATTTGTTCCAGCAACCCCTGGGTTAGCAGAAACGAGCGCACCAAAACTAGACGCTAAATTAGTTGCTCCAACGGTTACTGTATATGTTGTGCCTGGAACAACATCTGCTCGATAGTTCCAAATAACAGCGGCAGAACCACCACCACCACCACCAGAATAAAATGTACTTCCAGAACTGCTGTATTGCGAACCATTACCACCTTTGCCGCCACCGCCAAACATAGTTAATTGAACTCGATATATTCCAGCTGGCGCAACCCATGTGCCAGACGAGGTAAATGTTTGAGCGTTTTTAAATGTATCGTATGCTGATGATGTTTGATATGTCCCATCTGGGAAATATACTCCATTTTCGTCTAATTTTACTGACATTTTTATTAATCCTTAATTAAGAAATTAAACTGTACCAAATGAAGTAACGCTACCTATTACAGTAAAGTTTCCACTTGAATCCATTTTACCTACATTAGTTCCAGCGTAGTTAAAATATAGCGTTGTTCCACTGGGAGTTACATTCCACCCTCCAGCATTTGTAATGCTCCCTGCTGAAGATACTCCCCAAGAAGTTGCTGTACCATTAGTAGTTAAGAACTTACCTGCGTTGCTTGTCTGGCTTGGAAGAGCATCTCCATCAGCTCCAGCAGGGCCAACCACGGTTGAGTCGGCTCCAGTAGGTCCTGTAGGCCCTGTAGGCCCTGTGGGTCCTGTAGGTCCTACTACTGTAGAGTCAGCCCCTGTAGCACCTGTAGCACCTGTAGCACCTGTAGGAAGCCCTAAACTTAGTACACCCGTACCTGAATCGTAACTAGATGTAGCAGAGCCACCAACTGATACTGTAGATGTAGATGTAGTTAAGGTTGTTATCTCACTTGCTTTTGTTGTCGCTATGCCAGCTTGTGTTGTAGCTGTAGACGCTGATGTAGATGCCCCAGATGCAGATGCGCTTGCCTCACTAGCTTTAGTTGTAGCAATTCCTGCTTGAGTAGTAGCTGTAGAAGCACTAGATGCTGCATTTGTTTCAGCAGTTTCTGCATTTGTTTCGGCAGTCTCTGCATTTGTTTCAGCCGTTTCTGCTGCTGCTTGTGCTGCCTCCGCTGCTGCTTGTGCTGCTCCTGCTGCTGCTGCATCAACTACCAATGACCATTTTGCAACGTCGGTATTTGTACTGATTGGTAATGCACCACTGGATACATGAGCTGTTGTAGCAAGATAAACGTTACTATTAGTAGTATCTTTAACAATGTCACGATTCTGAAAAGATATACCAGCAGCCCAGTTTCCACGCCAGTTACCAATAGGGTCCCCAGGAACAGGATCGCCGTTAGCATCAAATGCCAATGTCTTGCCAGCACGAGAAGTGTTGATTGGCAACGTCATGTTTATCGTAGTGGGGTCAGTAAGAGGAGCTTTAATAGAACGCTCTGCACTCTCAGCAACCTGTTGCACTAGGATTGTCTGAGAATCCATTTCATCATTAAGAGTGTTAGCAAAAAAGTCTCCGCCAGTAGTAAAGTCAGTAGTGCGCTCTATAGCTCGTGAACCAACAATAGTAATACGATTAGTATCAGCAGCTGCAACGACCAATGTAATTGAGCCAGTTCCCAAAGTGGAACTAATTGCTACCGTATAGTCTGTTGTTAATGTTAGAAGTACATCGTCTTGATACACATTAATATCTGTGTTGATCAGCACTTCAAACTCAAAAGCATACGGTCCTGCACCAGCTGAACCAGTGTAGACTACTCGTCTTGCTACGTTACTTATTGGATAATCTGCCATTCTTAATTTACTCCGCTTGGTCGTTTCAGTGTGCGTTTAATTTCATTAACTTTTTCTTGAATCCTGCGTCTTAAAGCAAATGACTGTTCGCTGTCACCATTATATAGTTCATACCTTGCCTTTTCAAATGCTATTTGAAATATGCTTTCTACTGCTTTTTCTCTACCATCCGCAGTCCCGTTTATAAAATGAGATTTATCTGCAATATTAACAACCTGTTGCTTCAAAGTAAATCCTTTTGAATTTTCTTGGTTAGCAAGTTCTAATAGCTTATCATATTCATCAGCTGACAATTTAACAGACGCTGGGATTTCTCTTGTTTCCCCATTAATTTCTACTCTAACAGTTTGCTCAAAAGTTTTTGGTGGCTTTTTAGAATCGACTCCAGCCAATGTCATTATTTCAAATGCTTTATCTTCCTTACCTGCTGAAACCCTCATGCCAGAAATTGAATTTAAATGTTTTTCAGTTTCATTAAATATAGTTTTAGTTGGTGTTCCGTAGCTTGTGCCAGATGTTAAATCCATTTGCTGCCCATACCCAGCAACAATTCCAGCAATTCCGTTAGGCAAATCAGGGTCAACAGGATATTCACGTTTGGTTGGGTCAAGATTTTGAAACAGTTGTTTTCTTAAACCACTCATTGGAACAATAGCGTTCCAGCCGTTATCAACAGCCCACGCCATAGAATTATTAATTGCATCGGTAAATATTGTTTCAGAAGCAAATAATTTAGGGATGCTTGACCCAAACTCCTGAATACCTTGAAGCATAGGCTGTTCTAAAGCAACTGAATACATCCCAAGAATTGCAGCAGCAGCAGCTCCAAGCACATCACCTTCTTCTAACTTGTTCACATTTTCTGCGTAAATTGCACCAATCCCAAGACAGTAACCAACTGTACTTAATCCAGAATACGATCTAAATAATTTACCTTCATACTCCCCCGTGCCTAAGCTCCAGTTGTTTGATTGCCCAAATTTAGCTTCAGCAATTTTCATACGGGCTTCATAAGATAAGCCCTCTGAGTTTGAAATATCCTCAACTCTTGAAAAAGGCAATGCCCCTTGTGCCAACCACCTTTCTCTCTCAGCTTTATCTGAAGGACCAGATCCAGTAGTATTACCTTCTAACGCATAGTTAGCACACATTGCAATTGCCCCTGTGCCAATAGCTACGCGAGAAGTTGCTAAATCTCTTTTTAGATAATCACCAGAATTTAAATCCTTTAAGATATCATCTTTAGTTTTAATAAGGTTTTTTTGAAAGTCTGAAACATAATCTGGTGCGCCATCTAACGCTTTATAAAGCGCACTTGGGGCATCATAAAGAACCTTTAATGGAGTTCGATTTACAGCTTGAATAAAATCATTCATTGGAGTAACTAAGAAAGGCATATGTGCTTTCATCATTACCCCAATTGGATTCTTCATTGACGTAAGTTTGTCTAACACTTCGGTGGTTTTACCAGCAGCAGTGTTAGTGTCAGGTTTTGATTCAAGTCCCCAATAACGAGCTTCTTGCAAAACGTCATCTGGTGGATTTTCAAATGTTTCTCTGCTGGCTTGAGTAAACGCATCAAAAGCTTCGTCTTCCGTCTTGCCTAAATCTATTGCTAACTCTTGTGCTGCAATGCCTTTTCGCATAGCAAGGGATTCTAACCCCATTTGGTAATGTACTCCTTTAGTAAACTCACTCACAGTTAAAACTGAACGTCCACCATAGGCAGATGCAAAGTTATATGAACCAGCCATAAATTTAACTATTGGATTTGATGCTGGGTCAATGTCAAAAAAATCTGGCCTTACTTGCATATCAAGGCGATTCCGCCCACCAATACCAGATGTTTTGTTTTTCCAAGCATAACTAGCTGCACCAAGTCCATGTTTAATTCCAGCATGTAAGGATGCAATTTGTGCAATGCTTTCCCCTGCATAAGCTTTATTTTTAGAGCCGATACCAACAAGACCCCTGACGCTTCCAACACCCCAAGCTCCAAGCGTTTCTGCTGGTCTAAGCGCCACTCTTGGAAGGTCACCTGCAACAATCCTGCCTAACGTTGCTGTGCCTGAAACCATACCGCTAACAAGTGTGCCAAGCATACCTTGCATTTTTCCAGTAGCAGCAGCATCAATAAGTTTTCTTTGTTTAGCTGGGTTTCCTTCATTAGCTTTATGAACTTTAAAGAATCTTTCTATGTCTTCTTTTGATTTGAATACGTCATTTATTTGTTCAAATTCAACACCTGCTACTGGCCTCATTTTTAATATACCAAATGATTGAGCTAAATTTGTTCCATATCCTTTTACAGAGCGCAACACTAAGCTATTAAAAGCAATTGCTTTTACTGCTGTCTGATAGTCATCATTAGTAGCAACACCATTAAGAACTTTTGTACCAATGTCATTAAGCTGTTTTGCACTCCATTCCTCAGCAAGAACAACCCTGTATGAGTTTTCAGGAGTAACGTTTACATTGCCGCCAGTAAGCTGTTTAATAAAATCTGAGTCAAATCCTTTGCCTTCTATTTTTTTTGCAATATCGGTATATGATACATTTTTTGTTACAATATTTGCTTGTGAAGCAATAGCATCTAAAGCTGGGGCTAAATCGCCAGCCCTAGCTAAGTTAAACACTTGGTCTGGTGGTAATAACTCTTTAGGTAAATTCTCACCTTCAACCACTTTAGGTAATTTTTTTAATTTTTTCTTTGATTTTTTAATAGCAGAATTTAATTCTTCTGGCGTAATAATGGGTTCTTGGTCTAATTTTTTATTAATGTCAATAGGTTTAGGCTGCACATTTTCTGTAGCTCCAAGAGTTACTTCCGTCAATGCAAGGTCGTCAGCAGGTTGAGTTGTTGCTTCAATTAATTCTTTAGCTTCGGTTTGATTTTTAATATCATCTGCCGTTTTTGCAATTTCTAATTTTTCTTTTGCACTAATCTTTTTAATTGTAGGTTGAAGTTTTCTACTTTCCTTAATCACAGAAAGTTTTTTTACCATACTAATAGCTGCCTTGCCTACTCCAGCAACTTTTTCGCTCTCACCGGTGAAAACCGATTCTGATTGAGAATAATTCTCTTTAGGCTCTGGTTCTTCAGAACCAATCATCTCATTAACTTTGGACTTAATTGAATTATCAATCATTATTTAACCTTTAATTTTTTAGCTACTTTAGCTGTTTTTTTTACAGCTGTTGTTACCGCAGGTAGGGGAGCAATAAATTCTCCAAGCAACTCTGCATTTTCTGATTCTGGTTCTGGCAATCCAACGGTATCTTCTAAAAACGTTTTAATATCCATAGCTGTTGGAAGCCCTGTTGATTTTTCAGTGCCAGCTATAAACGCATCCCACTTGCTTTTACCTTCTGGCGTTTGTACAATTTCAGCGACTCCCCGAGCTATCATAATTAAATCCCCTGGTAAGCCTACAGTTCCTTGAACAGCCCCTTTCCCTGTTGCATAAACAGCGTCTACAGGGTCTTCTTCAAAATCACTTTGAACTCCAGCCATGCCATCAGATACTACTTCAGTAACTACCTGCCCAATATCGCCTATGCCAATTGCGTCTGACATAGCATTAGTTTTCTCTTCAGTTACTCTTGGTTGCAGAGATTCTAAATAGCCATCAATAATATCTTGTTCTAAACTCATATAATCTTATGCTTTCATTTAACCAGTTCTGGATGTTTCTCTATAAGTTCTTGATATCCCATGCGGGTTATTACTCTTGCTGCTTGATACTTTTTATACGTAGCTGTTAAAGACAATACTTTGGTAGACTTAAAGTCTTGCTTTTCTAACCACGCGTCAAACCCACCATTGTCAGGGTTAAATCTTTCTTGTGCCAATTCAGTAAACTTACTGTACTGATTTGTTAAAGCGTCAGAGTAGGCAGTTGTTGTTTTTCTCTCTTCAATTAAATCATTTAATGCATCCGTTCTTGAGTTGTAAACAAAACTTCCATCTTTATTAGTTAGTTCTAATTTTTTTCCCAAGCCGTTTCTGTAAAATAAATTGTTTTTTCTTGTTTCTTCAGACTTCATATAAGGGTCAACATCTAGACCTGATACTTGAATTAACTTTTTTTCAGATTCTTTATAATCCGCATTCCCAATTTTCGGATATAGTGCAGATAATTTAGCTAAAGGAATTTTATCTCCATACCTGTCAATCATTTGGGATATAGATGTTATGCGCCCATTAGCAATATCGCTTCTTGCCGTGTTCAATAAAATTTCTTGTTGGTTTGACAATACAACTGCTTTAGGCGTTGGATTCATTATTTCATCAAATTGCGTTTGAGTAAGGTGTCCCGCTATAAATAATTGTTCTGCGACTTTTCTAGCTTCGGCTCGTGGGTATTCATTACTTACCAATTTAGCTACCTGAACCCTAGCAACTTCTTCTTCAGCTTCTTTGTTAATTGCTTTTGTTTGATTAAACGCAGAGTAATCGTTTATTAATTTACTATGGACTTCTTTTCTTATGGCATTTTTTTCATCTTGTGGATATTCCTTCCATAGCTCTGAAGCCTCACCTAAGTCCCCGTCATCAAGCCTTTCCATTGTTGCGTTAAAGTCTGGCAAACCAGATTCTAATTTAGGTGCATATCCATCTGCAAAGATAATTTCTTCAAATTTGTTAGCAATTGTTGTGTCCCATGCTTTATTAAACTTGTCTAATTGACCGATAGCAAAATCTTCACCACCACCTAACGCTTGCTCAAATACTCTTAGCCCTAGCGATATTTTAGATTCTTTTAACATTTCAGGCTCTAATGTAGTATTTATCATTGCCTTTGCAGAATCAATAGAATAATCAAAATTCTCTTCAGATAAAACTTTGTTATATGCAAACGTTCTTTTTTCTAACGTTTTTAATGATTCTTTAAAAAATGTATTTGCAGTTACAGCCATTGACTGTTTGAAGCTAACAGCTTCTTCTGGAGATAGCTCTGCTAATGGTTTTGAAAACCCGCTGACAATAGAATCAAATTTACTGCTAATTACATTAACGTCATTAATTTGACCAAGAGTAACCTGTGATTGAATTGAAGATAATGCTTGTTGAGCTGTAATTTCAAGCTCTGACCGTAGTTGCTTTCCTTGAATTTTACGATAAGTGTCTTGATATATTTCACCGCCACCAACTTGATTTAATAAATCCGAAACACTTTCACCACGCTGATTTGCTTGTTGGATTTGCTCTAATGTTAATGGCTGAATAATAGCATTTTTAATTGCGTCTTCTTCTGCTTGCTTTCCCATTTTTTCAAATGCAAAAGATGATATTTTGTCAAGCCCTTTTGTCATTGCTTGGGATGTGCGAAAAGCCTCTTTTACATTAGCAAAATCAAGCTGTGGCATATCAGGGGTAACCCTGCCTGTTTGTTGGTACTTAGGTAACCCAGCCATTAAGTAATGCCTTTCCAGTAATCTGTTGTCTGGAAGTTTGAAGGCACAGGTTTTACTGCGTCAACTGAACCAGATGCGGTTTGCCCGTAAGAGTAGGCAGCAGTTCCTAATTTAGCAATAGCATCAAAATAAGAGCTGGATCTAGCTTGCTTCCCAGCAGCTTTGTATATTGATGATTGAGAATCCCCAAATGAAATTGCAGCTGCGCTAGACTGATTCATAATTTGAATATCTCTACCAGCCACTTTTTTATTTCTTTCTTGTATGAGTTTTGTAGAACCACTAAAGCCTTGCGCTCCACCAGCAAACCCTTTGGCTGCTGCTGTTGCATTTGTTTGAATCATACGCTCAAACAACATATTTGCTTGTTGCTCATATTGCAAAGCATCACGACTAGCTTTTAATTTAGCTTGTTGTGCTTGCAATTTATACATTTCATTTTGAGATTTGCCTTGTTGTATTGAACCAAAAGCAGATAAAGCAGATGAACCCATTGCTATATAAGGAGCTGCTGCTGTTATGAAAGGAATTGCTGCTGCCATATTAAGTCCCCCGATTGACCGCTATTTTATATTCCATACCAAGTAAAGTAAACTTTAATGGAAGGGATTGTGTAACTGTAATTCTAGCATCAGTGCTATAGCCTAGTATGCCATGGATAACTTTAGTTCCTGTAAAATCTGGAATAATTGAATCTAACATGCCAGCCGTATCAAATGTTCTAAATGGCACAAGTTTACCATTAATCTCCATGTGCTGGGTATTTAAAACCATAGCATTAACTTCAACAATACGTTTCTTAAAGCCAATCCTAGTGCCAGCTCTCATGTCCATTTCAACTGGCATCGTTCTAGCTTCAACCATAATTGGCAGCCCAGCCTCAAAGCTAGCAGTAGATGCCCTAGGGATGCTCACAGCACCTCCAGAAGCGACAATCTCATTTGATTGAACCAATTCATCCAATAAAAGATTTACGGTCTCTCCTGCGACTTGTGGAGCTGATACAGATGATACAGCACCTCCTGTTGTAGCGCAGTCTGTCAACAATCCTTTTTCAAACTTTTCTATGTAGTATTGGTCAACGTCTTCAATTGTGCGTTTTACAACAGTATAGATGTCATCAATATCAATTCCAACTTCAGTAAATTGGCCATTAGTTGTAATAAACTCTGAAGGGGCAATAACATTCTGAGAACGTATAAGCGAAAAGGCTGCTATAGTTCCATCTAGCTCATTAACAATAAACAACAAATCGTTTTCGTCTGTGTTAATACCACGTCTAAGTGCAATGCGTTTTGGATTTTTAAGCAAATGTCCAGCTAGTAATGAAATCTTACTTGTCAAATATGTTAATGCAGTATCGTTGTACGCCACTTCATTTAACATTTTACCCTGGCGATGAATAAACATAACGCCAGACTCTAGCTGTTGAACTCTAATGCCAGGCTTGCTACCATTCCTACCAGCAGTTGCTAAGAAAAACGCAGATGGAGTAATTGGTTCTAGACCTTGTTGCGGTACAAAGAACTCACTACCTGTAGTAAATACCTGCAAATCTTTTGTAGATATCATGTCAGTAATAGCATTGTAAGTATTAGTATCTAACGTTGCCTCTACCGCGTCATCATCAAAGCCTTCTGTTCCTTCAAAGTCAAAAAACAACCCTACTTTAGAACCCCATATAGTAGACGGTCTTGATTTGCTGCCACCAAAATATAAACGGCCCTGATGGAATGTTACTGTTCTTGGATAGCCTTTAGTAGCAGACCATACTGCTTCATATCCAGTCTCTAAGTCCCAGTCTCCATTAGCAATGGCCGATGTACTAAAGAACGGAAACTCTGTTACTACGTTTACCTGGGTAGCACTTTTGTACTCAATAATCTTTGCCCTACCTTGTGGAGATGCATTGATGTATTGTCCAACATGTCCTGCAATAAAAACACCACTAGATGCGTTAATTGTTACCTTGCCTGAAACAGCAGTGGGTGTAATTGTTCCTGCTGGATTAGCAGTTGTTACAGTAAACGCATATTTAGGCACACTAGCAAATACTAATGTACTTGCTGTCCATGTTGCGTCAGACCCACCACGAACTATTTTAATGGGGGCAATGTCTTCATGTACAACAATTAATGTATCAGCGGATTGTGTCCAACAAATCTCGTTTAAAGATGCTGCTGGCAAAGTTAATGCAAGGTAATTGTTACCGCTTCCGTTAATGTCTTCAACTAAAGCACCATTTTTAAATACGTGCATACGGTTATGAGTAAAGCACAACATGTAACTGTCAACAGTAGAAAACTCAAACGATACCAACCTTGACCCATTAGCAGCTGATTCGGCTCCAGTGTTTGGAAGTGCTGTTAAATAGCGGGTGCCAGGTCTGCGAGTAATTCCGCCTTGTGGCTGACATATAATGTTGGTAGCTTTTTCTAGGGAGTTTCCGTAAGTTGCTAAGTCAACGCGAGCGCGTAGCAACGGGTCTAGCTCACCGCTAGTAAAGTTTGTCTGCACTGTGACAAATCGAGCCATTTAATTCCTTACTTGAGTAAGTGAAAAGTCTTTGATACTATTTACTGGCTGGTTCATCCCGTCAATGTTCATTGCTGTACGCATATATCCACCACGGCTATTGTCGCCTGGCGTACCAACCGCTATAACTCTCCAGTAATTAGCCTTGTCTAACTGGTCAGTAATAGGGTATGCAATGTGCGCTGCGGTTAGATATTTAAGAAGCTGTACAAACCATACTGGCATCTCAGATTCAGGAACTGAGTATTGATAATCAGCGTAAATAACTTCTTGGTTAGTTAATAACTTAGAACCCATAATACGGTAAGCCGTAATTGGAACTTGATTTAATCCGCCTGAGTTATACACAGCTCTTGGCGCACCAAGTCTATCTGCTGGCATTTGGTACTCATACTTATATTCGTTTGTTGGGGTTGTTACTAGTCTTGCTAATTGCGTTTTTTTAAAAGAAAAACTCCATGGATAAACCATAAGAGCTTGATCTCTAAGATCTGGGTATAGTCGGTCACAGACAGATGCTTCGTCAGTGCCTTCGGTAAAAGATGAAATTGGTTTAGCACCGAGCATCAATAATGCGTCAGAGCAAATTGATAAAGCTGAGTTTCCGCTTGCCATATTAACCTTTACATATAAGAGTAGCTACCCCACGTTATGCAGGGTAGCTAAATTACAACTATTACTTAGTCAGAATCTGTGTTAGCCAATACTGTACCATTATTTACGTCTACAACGCCAGCAGCGTTAGAAAGAACGTAATATAATGCTGCAACAGCAGTAGTGCCTGTTGATGTTACACCGTAGATTAAATCGCCTACACTTAGCTGGCCAGATAAAGCGTTAAAGTAGCCAGCTGTGTTGACATCCGCAAGTGCGTCTGTTGTTGTGTAAGCATACATTGCTGGTGAATTACCAGCTTTAGATGCCGCGATGGTTGAAAAACCAGTTGATGAATAAGCCATTTATCTATTCTCCTTAAGATTCACGAGCAACAATAGACACAATGCCTTCAGCGTCAATAGTTGTTGCGCCAGCAGAAAACATAGATGCTACCAAGAATGATGTTTTTTCTGGTACATAGTTGATTTCTGTTTTTGGTGCAATACCTTCGCCGTAGCCAATAGCATCTTTATGGAAAGCAAAAGATGTACGGTCTGATGAACCGTCAATTGCTAAACCACCTTCATCACGATCGCCAATTACATGGAATTTAAAGCCTAAGAATGTATCTAGCTCGCCATTTACTAATGCTTTAACTGTGTTAAAGTCAGAAGATGTAACAGCTGTTTCAGCTAACAAAGCTTGCAAACCATTTGAATGAATAATCATGTGACGGTCAGTTGGAGGAACGTTGTTCTTGTCCATTAAACCTTTTGTTTGGCGTAGTTTAGCTACGTTCATGTTGGTATCAGTACCACCAACGTCGTTGCCAACAGCTAGTGATGTGCCTGATGCAGCTAACGCAGCAAGAACTAATTGGTCTTGACGACGGCCAATAGCATTGCCTAAAACTTGAACAAGCTCTGAACGTTCATCAAAGTTTACTTTTTGTTGACTGAAGATGTCGCTGTATTCAGCAGCAATCCAGTCTTCTAATGTTAATGTTACGTTTGAAAAGCCAACGTTTAATGGCGTAACATCTGTTTGACCAATGCGAGGTGTAGCAACGCCACGACCAACTTTTGGGAATTTAACTGTAGAACCTTCGACTCCACGACGCTGACGTACAGCACCTACCAATTGAGCTTTACCTTGGTATGCTTGCTTAACTTCTGCGTCAAAGAGGGTGGTAAATGCGCTTGACAATGCAATACTCATTTTTGTATCTCCTGTAACGGTTTAATATAAAGTTTTTTTGTGCTGTGGTATGCCGCGGAGCGGGCCATTGCTTGCTAATTACGTTAGCCATACGTCAAGTTATCTTGCATTGTGGGTCACGAATGTGATATGCCACACTGAGTTTATATCACATTATTATATATAATGCAATAGTATTTTAATATTTATATAAAATACTTGTGTTAGTGCGCTAGGGACATGTTTTCAGCCTAACCCTAGCGGCCTCTTGCGAGGTCTTCAAGCAGATGCTTTCGCAGAGCTGTAACTCTATTTATTAATCTCCGTACACTTGATTAAACAGTCGTTCTACTTTTTGTCGGTAAGCTGGGTCTGTTTGATATTTAGGATCTGCTACCATGGAGTTAAGCTCAGTTTTAGATGGCGCGCCATCAATAGGAGCTGAATTTGTAGGAATTCTACCTTCATAAGTTTCACGCAATTTCATTAATGCTTTAATGCCATTTGCAGTCCCCCCCATAATTTTGAATTCTTCAAAGTCATCTTTACCCCAAATGCCTTTATTAACTAATCCTGTACCCCATTCTGTCATGCCTTTTATCATGCTGTCAGCGTTAGGGCCTAATGATTTTTTCTCAGCAGCAGCGTCAAACTGTATTTGCTCTTGTTTCTGGCCAGTCATTTCAACAATAGGGCCAACTAATCCATCCAATGCCGCTTGACTTAATCCATATTCTTTTGCCCATGCGGCAACGTGGCCACGAACAGGGTCATCTTCTGGAGTGCTTGAAAATGATGACATGTCATAATTGCCATCTTCGGGGGTTTTGTGATTCCCTTGACTAATTTGTTTCCGCAAGTCTGTCCATGATTTAGCCATAGCTTCCATGTCTGGAGTTGCATCGTCTTTTTTCCAAAAGTTTTCTGGAAGCCACTCTGGTCTTTCTGCTGGTGTTTCGATTGGGTCTTCTTTTAAATGACTAATGTCATTAGATGTTTCGATTTCCTCAGTTGATTCACTTGTAATATTATCCAATAAGCCTTCAACGGGTTGCTCTCCGTCTTGGGGTTGGTTAGTTTCATCCATTATTTATTTTCCTTCGCTAATTTAATACGATTTTCTAAATCCCGTACTACACTACATTGACCCTCGCGATAAAACGCATAACTTGGGTCAGCTCCTGGTACGGCAACAGGGTGTTCTATAATGGTCTGGCGTAACCAAGCCATTAATTTTTTACCTTCTTCTGATGATGCAAGTACGCGAAAACATAATTTATTTAAGTCTTCTCGCCTTTGCATTTCATCACGAACGTCTGTTTGTTGGGTTTCTAATCCTTCCCATCCTTCACTCATTACATTACGCCCCCTTGTTTGATGGCTTGTTCAGCTACTTGTCCAGCAAGTTCTGGCTGTTCTTGTGCCATTTGTTGAGCTTGTTGTGCCATTTGCTCCTTCATTATCTGACGCTCTGCTTGTGAGTTTCTAACAGATTGTGGTATAGCCATTTTGTCTGCAACTAAATCTAATAGCATATCTGTCTTAAGCATCATCTGACCTTCGGGACCAGCTTGCTGTGCAATTTGGGCGTATTGCAAAATGTTTTGTACATCATCCATGTTTTGTGACATAGCTAATGGTGAAACGGGAGTTACTTTAATTTCAAGACCATTAACACGCAACGGCAAATCAATAATGCCACGTTCATCCATAATCTGTAGAATTTTCTCTACTAATGGAACCATTGTTTCGTTTATTAAACGGCCAAACGCAGAGCCTAAGTTTTGTGATAATTGTTTCATACGTTCAATAACTTCAGTAGCAGAGCGTGCCGACATATTATCTGGTGGTAATGACTCGTCCAATAAAATGGATTTAATGTTCATGCGCAAATCATTCATAATAATTTGAGATACATTAAAATCACCTGCTCGTGGCAACGCTTTTAAGGATTCGCCTTGTGGGCCACCGTTACGTGCAACAGGAATAATTACACCTGGTGCAATGGTAACTGTATTAGGATTAAGAACCCCATCATCAGCAGCTGTATAAACGCCAGCAATAGCAAGTGAGGCGTTCTTTAGCACTAACTCAAGCACTTTGTTTAGTGTTTTAATATCTGGCAGTGCTGTAATTAACGGACCGCGGCCATAAATTTCACCAGCAACTTTCATGTAACGAGATACAACCCACGGGCTAAATTTCATTCTGCGGTAGACGATCTCTGCTTTAGATTCTTTGTGAATAACATGGTAACAATAGTCGCCACGTTTAGCATCAAAGACGGTAGCTTCAACAAACTCAACATCTTCTGTAGGCTTGTTGTCTATTTTCTTTTGTAGGTCTGCTGGAACTTTAGCGTCTGACCATTGCTGGTTAATAGACTCGCCTTTTAAACGCATACGTCTGTATACATTGTCAACTTGACCGTTTGCACCTTCTTCAAATGCAACAAGGAATTGCGGTACAGGGATAAAGTTAATTGGAGTTATGTCATCACCTGGTTGAACCATCATTACAGATGTGCCAACACAAAGGTCTAGCAATGCTTCACCAACGGCAATATCAAAGTTTGATTGCTTAATAGTAGCAAACATTTTTTCTGTATAGACGTCTAATGCTGCTTGCGCTTCTTCTTTACGGTCAGTAGGTATATCTGTGCCAGCTTCAAGACGACACCATTTTGTCTGAGGAGGAAAAATGCCAGACTGCATACGGTTTGCAAATCGTTGCGTAGAATTAATAGCCGTCGCGTCAAACACACGATTCATTTTTTTACTGCCGCCTACTTTACCATCGTAGTATCCGTCATACAGATTCCGTTGTGGTAACGCAAACTCATAAGCCTCGTCATACAGTGAACGAAAGTCCTCTTTTTTTGTTAGAGCAATTTCGTGTCGTTTTAATACATCTTCTGGTTTCAATCTCATTTCAGCCATTACATTCCACCTTTTTTCCCAAGCATTGTTTTTTTACTTAAAAGATCATCACCACCAAGTATTGGGCCTTTAGATAATGATGATGTTGCAGGAGAAGAAGCCCCAGACAATAATCCACTAGCCGACCTTGTTATACGTTTTTTCCGTGCAGAAAGTTCACCAGACTGCCTTTGTAAATCTTCAACTTGTTTTTTAGACGACCCTGTAATCTTGCTTAATGTGCTAGATGTCACATCTTTAAACGTATCAACATTTCTGTAATCAACGCCTTCTTTTGGTTTTTGTCCAAATCCCATTGATGGAAGTGTTTGACCACCCATCGAAGGAGTAGCGTCTCTAAATTGATCCCCATCCATGCCCATTGACTTGATCTGTAATTTTGAGCCAGACTTTTCTTGAAAATTTGTTTTATTTATTTGAGAGCTTAATTGGTTGCTCCACCAAGACTGAGGTCTAAAAGTCCCAATACCGCCAGCAGCCTTTAATGTTTCTGCTTCTGCAATTTTATTAGGGGCAATAAGTCCAAGTTTTTTTGCTTCATTAAAATCAATATTTTTTTCGGCCATGATTAAGCCCCTAATGTTTCGTCGTCCAGTCCTTCTTCTGGACTTAAGCGGTCTTCTGACAATAGCATGCGGCTACCACCACGAGTGCGTGCCATTTTGCGAGAAGCTTCTGAAGCAGCCATATCTCGCTTATCTGTTTCAGCTTGTGCGCGTAACTTTTCTGTTTCACGCCGTTGCTGCTCCATCTGCGCTTTTGCTGCACTTGTATCAGGTTTACTACCACCAATTAATCCACCCATTACTATCTCCTAACCATTAAGTCATAATCATATTTATCCATACTATACTGCTTCATAGTGCATTCAGATATAAACCCGATAGCTCTAGCCCACTTTATAGCCCTTAAGTCTGTAGTTTTAACAGTTATTTGCAATCTATGCAAGTCCATAGATAGCTTGCAGATATCAGTAAATGCAATTCCTACCTTAGTTGTTGCAATTGGCCTACGTCTGGCGGTGTCTCCGATAACAGACCACATCTCTCCAACGCCATCCCAGAGCTTGCAACAGCCAAATACGGCAACAGGCTCTCCATGTAAAAGGCAGGTAACAGCAAATCCATGGTTAGATTGATTATCTAGCATCTTTCTAACGCCAACCATCTTTTGTGTTGACAGTCCAGAAAACTCTCCACCTTCTATTGCAAAGGCATCCTCAATGTAGAACTTAGAAAAAGTAACTCCATTTACTCTCGGAAGATGCTCATTAATATTATCAAGTATCGAATACATCAAAGTCAGTCATCACCGTTCTAGCCACTATTGGCTTACTACTTGAAAGAGGGCTGCGGGTCATACGCTTATGTTCGCCGCCGCCAAGCATTAAATACCCAAAGGCATCCCCAACGTGGGAGTGTTCGTTTTTGTTTGGCATATCTCTAAAGCGTTCTTGCCCTGCACCAACAGATACGCGTTTAAAATGATAGCCGCCAGCAAGAGATTTCCTTAACATCTTGCAAGACCTGTTTACAATAAGACCTGGCTTGCCACTAATCAGCCGTTGCATAGGTGCAGCAGCACCTTCACGACGCACCTTAAAGTCATTAGAGTGTGTAGGCTGTGCGCGAAGTCCTAGTGTTCTTAAGTAATCAAACGCGGTAACCTCATAAATTGCATCACGCTGCATACCAGCTGGATCGCCCCACATCATAATCTGGGCTTTGCTGTATTTAGCATTAAGCTCCGCAAGTAGCTGCTGACCAAATCGTTCAAGGCCCATGTCTTCAGTAACAATCTCATGCAGTACAACCCACCTGTTGTTAGGCAGTCTCTGACCAATTACGGCCGCTGGCGTTAAACCAAAGTCAACACCAATTTGTAATGGGAGTGATTCGTCATACTCAACATCAGCACACATCAGGTTGTCATCATATTCGGGCCATACAGGTCTACCTTCTTGCACGTAGGTGTATTTGCCTTCTGCGTAGCAGCGAATCCAGTCCAGGTTTTTACCACCAAGCATTTGCTGGTAGTATCCATTAGGTAAGTTAGTTAAGTTTTCTGCTTTAGGGTTAATCTTCCACCATCGACCAGATGCAAAGATGTGGTCATTAGCTTCAGGGTTGTCAGGTAAATCGCCTGGATCAACTTCAATTACGCCACTTGGCTGGTTAAAGAATGTCCATGCGTAGTTGCCTGTAACCTTTTCTTTTTCAGCTACTCTATGCCACCAATGGTCATCATCCATAGGGTTGGTGTCCATGAACACGCCATGCCATTTAGCCCCGCCATCACGTTTACTAGGGTAACGTCCAACCCTGTGGGTTAGTCCATCAATTACAGCTTTAGGTAACTCACGCGCTTCATTAACAAATGCGCCAGTTAGTTCTAACGATAGCAATTTACGAACGTCTTTAGGTTGGTCAAGCGCAAGGAATAGAACCTCGCAATCAATTCCAGCAGCATCACCTTTAGCTGGTAAGCGTATGTGGTGAGTAATGGGTGGTGTCCATAACATAGGGCCAAACGTACCTTCAGGAAAAAGGTCAAGCCATGTCTTAATGGTTGTTGTCTTTAGCATAGGATAACTGTTACGAACTACTGCCCACCTAGAGTATCTAACGTTATCAATAGGAGATGCAGTCTGCTCTAATGCTTTAATAAATATTTTTGCACAGCAAGCATAGGATTTGCCACTACCTACTGGCCCCATTAGCCCCTGAACAAAGTCATTATTTTGTAAAAACTTGTAAACCTCTGGTGATTTACTAAAGTTTAGAGTAATGCCATCAAAAGATACTTCCTTGGTGCTGCGTTCTTTAGTCTTCGCCATCTTCTGCCTCTACGTCTATAGGTTCTGGTGCTACAATATTGACACCAATCACCGATGGTTTATCTGATTCTTGCTGTTGGTCAAGCAATCCAGAAGCTTTTGCTAGTAAACGTAGTACGCCAATCTTGTCAAACAGCTCAATATCTAGTGTCGCTGTAGGATTACCTTCTTTGTCATACCTTGTGGTTGACTTAATGCTCTTAATCGCTTGCAGTGCGTGTTCAGGAATGTCCTTTGAAGCTTTGACTTTAATGTTACCATCTTCATCCCAGCTCATAATGTCTGTCAGGTTTGTGTTAGCCATGGTCAGCAACGCATAAGACACAGCCTCACGGTTAGCCTCTAGTGTTGCAGAACGCTCTAGCGTCTTCTGGATAGTACGAACGCCACCATAGTTTTTAAGTGATGGTATTCGTTTAATCTTTCGCTTGTCTTCTTTTTCAGCCATTTATTTCCTCTATCACTACAACAGCAGCACCACCTTTACAGGCTGCACCACGGACTATATGCAAATCATCTACCTGCGAATCGTCTTCATATACTCCAGCATCCATGAGGGCATCCAAAATAGCCTTAAGGAGATTATCAATATCAAAAACACGACGGCTACGAGGGCATATAACAATGTCCATGCGAAGCCTAGCAATGCCAAGCTTAGGAACTGAGTTGTTAATGACATATTCTTGGACAGCCGTTTTAAAAGCCATACCAGCCTTTGAAATAAAACGTCGTTTTCCATTTGCCCTCCAATAAGTATTTACGGATGGTGGATAAGGTAAGGTGAGTATCATACGTTAAGAGAATCAATTCTGTCGTTGAGATCGACATTGTTATACTCTTTAAGATAAACCTTCAATGCTTGGTTAATAATATGTGCGCGAGGCATCTCTTTGTCCTCATGTGCAGCATCTAACAAAGCCCTTGTCTTTGGTGTTAATCTAACTAAAAAGCTTCTGTATTTATCAGCAGCCATAGTCTTCCCCTCTTAAATCATCTTTAATTGGTGCGCTAAAGTATTCACTAATTACTGGACGCAATACAAATCCAGCAGTAAAGAAGCCAACACTAATAATAGCTGTTGTAATCAAGTCTAACATTATATGTAACCTATATCTAACGTATAACGCAGTCTATCATAAGTCCTTGCAATAATGCAATAGGCGTGTATAATAATTAATACGGGGCCATTACCCAGCCCTTGCAAATGTAGCTACGACAGATGCAGATAAACAAATTGAACCGCAGGGTACTCCTTTCAAGGTCAGGAAGCTGACAAGACAATCGGGGCCGTGAGCTGTGGGTTCTCCTAGAGAGAATAAATTAGATAAACGAGAGTAGCCACCTTAGGGTGTTTTCCAAATAAAATCCTTTTTTATTCGGGTTTGGTTCTATACACTCTTAAAATGATGATGAAACTTCCAAAACAAATACCAGTTAGTAAGAAAATAATCTGGCATCCAATAAAGTTCCCACCAGTTAATCTCTATACGGTTCCAAAAAACTAGCGAAAAATTGCTTCAGGTCCCCCTACGGTAGGCGGTGGGGTGGGGGGGCAAAGGGGTGCTTCTTCTGAGAGGGCATACGATACTCTTTCTTCTAGGCACTACCGTGATTAATTAAATTCTACTGATACCCCCAAGCTAGATATGCCTTTTGCGTTCTCACCGGTATGAGGCCTATACCTTAAACGCTTCTACTACTTCTGATTCAGTTACACCGTTAGTGATTAGATGTTCCAGCTTCAGCAGATCTGCATCATTCTTTACATACTGTGATACAGCTAGTAGAGCCTGATCAAATGTTAGACCTGTATCAATAACCGCTTGCTTGTTATCTCTTGCCTTTGCTTCTACTTTAATGGCTTCTTTCTTTGCTACTCTTCTCATAGTTTCTGCCTCTCGATTGATGATTGATTCTATTGATATACCGCTTCTGCTCTCTTGCGTTCTTAAGTCTATGTCTTCATCATAGATAACACGCTTTAATGATCCACGTAAAGCCGTATAACCTTTTCTTACTTGCTCGAAATATCCAAGCTTCTCTAGCTTCTTAAGTGTTCTTGATACAGCTGGCGTGCTAACGCCACGTAGCTTAGCAATTGTGCTATGCGCCACGAAAGTAAAGCCGTTAGGGCTACAGTAGCTGCATAATGCTATCAAGTTGACGTAATCACCTCTTGTAAGTCTTTTGTCGTGCATTGCCCTTAGTGGTATGACACTAAAACGCCTCGCGTCGGGTTTCTTTTCTTTTAAGTCTATGCTTGGCTTTGCTGGTATCTTGAACGGTGTCATATATTACATTTTAACATTTAATTGTAATTAGTTGTTGACACCCCCATTCAATGGGTTTAATCTTTAGTTATTCCAAAGCGGAATACACAATTTAAAACACTATAAAGGGTTTATCATGATAGCAAGAATCGGAAGTTTACGAAAAGCAACGGGTTTCAAATTTGAACTTACTATTCACCCAACACCTAACAACTGGAACCCAGTACAGACATATCGTTTCATTTCTAAAAAAGAAGCAAAAGCAAAAGCAAAAGAATTAAACGCACAAGCTTACAATTATTAATCATCTAATAAAGCCTAATAACATGGGCTTTGTTGGGCTGATTAAGCCACTACGATAAACTAAACAATGGGGTAATTATTATGACAATCGCTAAAATCTACAACGCTCGTAAGAATACAGGCTTTAAACACCAATTATGTATTTATAAGTCTGAAACAAATAAAGAGGTTATTTGGAATGAATTCTTTGTTAAGAAAGTTGATGCAAAGAAACGTGCTAAGAAAATGGGTGCATTAGCTTACAATTATTAATCATCTAACAAAGCCTGATTAAACGGGTTTTATTGGGCTGACTAAGCCACTACGACAAACAACACAATATAGGATTACATTATCATGACTGAATTAAACGCAAACCTTACACTTAGCGACTTTCGCACCTTATGGGCTACCAGTAGTAGAAAAGACTCTTTCAGCTATGAGGCTTTAGAGTTTATTTATGATTATTTAACTGAGTTTGAGTGTGACATAACAGACATTATAGCCATTGATTGTGATATGGTTGAACAAAGCGCAAAAGATATTGCGATTGATTACAACATAAAAATTCCCGCTGGTGACGACCTAAGAGCCACGGTTATAGAACACTTAGAAGAAAACACTACAATTGTAGGCATTAGTGGTGATATTATTACTTATTATGCTTTTTAACTAGACTGATAAAGCCTTCTAACGCGGGCTTTGTCGGGCTGATTAAGCCATACGATAAACTACACAATGAGGGGTTACAAAATGAGAGTTATAGAAGCCAAAATGATTAATGCGGTAAATTCACGCGAGAACTTCGCACTTGCTAACACTAGCGTTCATTATATTAAAGATTGTAATTACAGTGAGGTGTATCTACATAGCCACATGATAGCAATTAAATACCATGATACTGATACTTTAGAGGTGAACACGAAAACTTTATTTGATTGGCCTACTGTTACCACTAAATCACGTTTACGCGCTCTTGGTGCTAATGTTACAACTAAAAAAGGCATTATTTACCTTGATGGCGTAGAGTTAATATAGGAGCATAATTATCTTTCAATGCCTTTAACAGGGCATTGTGGGGCTATTTAAGCCAATATACAAATTATAAAGGGATTACATATCATGATTAAAACTACACAAAGCAACATTGACACTTTACTGTTAAAGTACGGGGCTAAAACTAGCCATGTCGATTCACTTTTACAATCTAAAGCAGATGGATATATTGGAGATTGTTTTAAAGAATCAGACAAGCCTGTTTATAATTTTGATATTGTAAGCATTAAAACGGGAAAGGGGTTTGCAAACTTAGGTAGTGACATATACAAGAAAATACCGCACGCACTATTACTGGAAATAACTGGCATGTACTACGAAACCAATACGCGTATTTACCATTAAGCAGATGATTCAGCCAAACAATATAAAGGGAAGTTATGAAAGACTTAGCAGGTATTATATATTTTTTACTACTTATTGTTGTAATACAAACGGCAACAATAGTCTTATTACTTAACAATACAATTTAACTACAATGGAGTAATTACGATGAAACATGATTATGCTTTATATGGTATATTGGTAATACTTATTTGGCTCTGTGTAGACGCATTAAACTACGCGTTATTAAACTCACCAATGCTAAAATAACTTTCTAATAAGGCCTTCTAAAGAGGGTCTTATCGGGCAGGTTAAGCCGAACGATTAACTACACAATGGAGATATTATAATGCTATACCAAACTAAGATAGATAACGTTGAATTAGATGTTTATTATGACATCTTAAAAACCCCATGTAAGAACGAAGCAGGTCAACGCCAAACAGTTTACGATATTGATTTTAATAGTATCGAAACCACTGGCGATACCGTTAATCTAATGTCAATCATGAGCGAACACATTTTAATGATGATTGAAACTGAAATAATAGACTATGAGAGAAATAGATAATTAACCTATGCCATCATATAGCCACCAACGTTTAATCGCGTTAGGTGGCTATTCTGTGCATTTGAACACTATATAGAAAGGCAAGCCATGCACTACTATTCACACAATATAGCAGACTATCGAAAAGATACGGTCCATTTAACGCCAATTGAGCATTTTATATATCGCTCTTTAATTGATTGGTACTACCTTGACGAAAAACCAATACCATTGGAAACCGAAACGGTTTTAAGGCGAGTAGGTTTAGATTCTAAAATGTTAAAAGACTTAGAAAATGTCTTAAATGATTTTTTTACAAAGTCCAAAGATGGGTATCATCAAAAAAGAATTGATATGGAGATACGAGAGTACAATCTAAAAGCAGCTTCAAACCGTACCAATGGAAAGCTAGGCGGAAGGCCGAAGAAAACCCAAGTGGTTATCGAAAATAACCCAAGCCTAACCGAACGCAAAGGCAACCATAAACCATTAACCATTAACCATAAACCATTAACCATTAACCAAACATCAAAATCTAGTGCAAAAGCCGCCATTGATAATGGCTTTGATATATTTTGGAATTCTTATCCTAGAAAAATAGGAAAAGATAAGGCGAGGACGCTGTGGAAAAGTAAAAAGCCAAATTTGGAAATTGTGCTAAAAGCAATTACTTGGCAAGTTAATTCTAAAAGCTGGCAGGATGGGTTCATACCTAACCCGTCAACATATTTGAATCAAGGTCGCTGGAAAGATGAACAACCAGATGAAGGGAAACCATTTTGATATACGATGAAGACGCAAAAGATTTTAGTGAAATGCTAGACGCTGTTTGGGGTTCGTATGGGCGCAAACAACCTGATAAACCAACTAAACGATACTGGTTTGACAAGCTTATGAAATACCCTCTAGGTGATGTTGGCAAGGCGTTTGATAAATACGTTAATTCTAATCGTGAGTTGCCACAGATCATGGACATTGACAAACTTTGCAAGCCAGCGCATTTTGCCATTACTCATGAGCCAGTTGTTATTGACTACGCTAAGAGTAAAGAGAAAGCTAGCAATGTTAAAAAGCTAATGGAAAGCAGCATGAATTCAGACAAGAAGGGCAAGGAATGGGCAGATAAGATTCTAGCGAACCCACAAAACTATCCGTCAATTTCAATTAACTATGCAAGACAAG
>Ga0307984_1000097_pt1 | contig 34010 bp, 20 predicted proteins | sample EllFjometageno78_FD_203169 | JGI IMG/M metagenome (GOLD analysis project Ga0307984, IMG submission 203169) | Marine microbial communities from Ellis Fjord, Antarctic Ocean - #78 | ecosystem: Environmental > Aquatic > Marine > Unclassified | place: Southern Ocean | collected 2014-10-09
GGACGACGTTTCCTGCGAATTGCTATAGCTCGATCGTTTTATTTGTTCAAATCACTTCGTTAAACGGCAAGCATCTCAACAATTTCAGAGCGGATTCGCTCTGCAAAAGCTTCGATAGTCATCGTACCGACATCTCCTTCTCCTTGCTTACGCACGGATACAGTTCCTTCGGATTTCTCGTTTTCACCAACAATGAGCATGTAGGGAATTTTTTCTAATTCGGCGTCACGAATCTTTCTCCCCACCTTTTCTGAGCGGCTATCTACGAGTGCGCGAATATCGGCATTTTCTAGCAGTTTCGAAACTTCTTCTGCATACTCATTGTATTTCTCTGACAATGCGAGTATTCGCGCCTGCTCCGGAGTCAACCAAAGCGGGAATTTACCCGCACAATGTTCAATAAGTATCGCAATGAACCTCTCCATAGAGCCGAAAGGGGCTCGATGGATCATGACAGGACGATGTTTTGCGTTATCTGCACCAACATATTCCAATTCGAATCTTTCAGGCAAATTGTAATCTATCTGAACGGTTCCCAATTGCCATGTTCTGCCAATCGCATCTCGTACCATGAAATCCAATTTAGGTCCATAGAAAGCCGCCTCACCGTATTCCACAACAGTTTCTAGATCTTTGCTTTCAGCTACTTCTCGAATCGCCGTCTCAGCTTTCTCCCAATTCTCATCAGATCCGATGTACTTCTCTGGCTTCTCTGGGTCACGTAGACTGATTTGAATGATAAAATCTTCAAAATCCAACGTTTTAAATATATACAGCACAAGGTCGATCACATTGCTCACCTCCTCCTTCACTTGATCGTTTGTGCAGAAAATATGTGCGTCGTCTTGAGTAAAACCGCGTACACGCGTTAACCCATGAAGCTCACCGCTTTGTTCATAGCGGTACACTGTCCCAAATTCCGCAAAGCGAACAGGCAAATCCTTGTACGTCTTTGGACGCGCCTTAAATATCTCACAGTGATGTGGACAATTCATCGGCTTCAACAAGAACTCTTCGCCTTCAGAAGGCGTTTGAATCGGCTGGAAGCTGTCTTCACCATATTTCGCGTAGTGTCCAGAAGTAACATACAGCTCCTTCGACCCGATATGAGGCGTAATCACGGGCTGGTATCCTGACTTACGTTGCGCTTCTTTTAAAAAATTCTCCAATCTGTTTCTAAGATCTGCACCCTTTGGGAGCCAAAGTGGCAAGCCCTGCCCTACGCGTTCACTAAAGTGAAACAAGTCAAGTTCTTTCCCCAGTTTTCTGTGATCTCTCGCTTTTGCTTGCTCCACCATTTCGAGATAAGCCGTGAGATCCTTGTTTTTCGGAAATGTGATGCCATATACCCTGGTGAGCTGTTTGTTGTTCTCATCTCCTTTCCAATATGCGCCAGCAATCGCCGTCACTTTTGCTGCTTTCACAAATCCGGTATGCGGAATATGTGGACCGCGACACAGGTCTGTGAAATTGCCTTGGGTGTAGGTGGTTATTTCACCATCCTCAAGACGTTCTAACAAATCGAGCTTATACTCATCTCCCTTTTCCGTGAAATGAGATATTGCATCAGACTTACTGATCTCTTTGCGTATAAAAGGGTTTTTCTGCCTCGCGAGCTCCAACATCTTTTGCTCCACTTCTGGAATATGCGCATCGGTAAAGGTGTGCTCTCCGAAATCTACATCGTAGTAAAAGCCGAACTCTACAGGAGGACCTACCCAAAACTTAATCCCATCAAACATGAGCTCTAATGCCTCCGCCAAGAGATGAGCAGAACTGTGCCACATTGTACTCTTGCCTTCCTGGTCGTTCCAAGTAAGGAGTTTCAAGGACGAAGATTCCACAATAGGTCTTTGGGGGTCAACAGTTTCACCGGCTACTACAGCAGCAAGGACATTTCTTGCCAAACCTTCGCTAATACTTGTCGCAACATCCAATGCTGTAGTACCTGCTTCAACATTTTTTACAGATCCGTCTGGTAAAGTGATTTCAATCATGACTCGCAAAGATAAACCACGAAATACTAACGTTGTAACGTAACCACAACTACTTTGATTTGATTTTTGCCCAAGACTTAACCTGCCACATGGTGGTCGTCGTTGCAACATGTTCTTTAGCTGAATCTGTAAGTTTTGACGCTAACGAAAAGGCAACAACACCTTCGTTCTCGAGTTCCGTTTTAATGGACTCTAACGTGCCTTCAGACCAAGAACTTTCTGCAATACAACCTCCATCAGGCCTGCGGTGATATTCCACTTCAAGGCGACTCATGATCAAACGGTAATCGGTCAACTCAAATGCTTCTATGACATTGAGTCCAGCGACATACTCTCCTGCTGTAGCCAATGCGCACGCATGCATTGTCCCCAAGTGATTCAAATTTCGTCGTCTGTGCGGCAAACCAACGATGCATCCAGTAGGAGATATTTCTAACACGGAAATCCTATGGGGCCTGTTAAACGGAATCAATTCCTGCATAATGCGACTAAATCTCCAAGGCTTCCCCGCTTTCGCTCGATGAAGCGCTTTTGTCATTATTCTACCTACAGACGCTTTCATTAAAGTTCGGTATCTAATTGTTGAGACTCTTGACTTAAAGCGGCCGCCGATTCCGCAAGGATGCTCGCAATATCTGGCCTGAAATAATGAGGGCCTTTCATCACTTTTCCATCTTCACGAAGAATAGGCAAGCCGTTTTCACCAAGTTTGGACATGTTGCTGGCCTGAATTTCAAGAAAGACATCTTCAATGACATCCTGCATCCCATGGCTTAAAATAGTGCCACACAGAATGTATAACTGATCGCCCAATGCATCTGCAACTTCAACCAAATCTCCAGCCTCAGCCGCTTCCAGGTACTCATTGTTTTCTTCCTCCATCAGACGATGTCGCAACGCCACTCCGTTTGATGAAAGCGCGGTTGTGGGAGAAGTAGAAAAAGGTATTTTAAAAGCCTCGCTGAAGGTTCGAACAGCGGCGATCACAGATTGAAAAGTCATGGTGTTTTGCATATGTACGAATTTGAATATTATTCCACTTCAGACCAAATTCATCACTCAATTGTTACACACTTTTATTCAACAATAGATACGTATTAACAAGTTTTTATACTTAAAAGCGAAGAAATAAGAACACTAATTCATAGTTTAGCGTTCCTTATAACCACCTAGAGATTACAAGATGATAGAAGAGACGAATGACAAGGTCGAAATCTTAGATTTAGCTCCTGAAAACAACACGCAAGCCCCTGATATTCAGAAGCTTAATGAGGAGATCGCGAAAGCGAGTCAGGTCACTGACATGATCCGTCTCGAAATGAGTCAGACCATCATCGGACAAACCCACATGGTGGACAAGCTTCTCATAGGTCTTCTCGCAAATGGGCACGTCCTGCTTGAAGGCGTTCCCGGACTTGCAAAAACGCTCGCGATAAATAGCCTAAGTAAAACAATCGACGCACAGTTTTCAAGAATTCAATTTACACCTGACTTACTTCCTGCGGACGTTGTGGGAACGATGATTTACAACCCAAGAGAGGAGAGCTTTAAAGTAAAGAAGGGGCCCATTTTTGCGAATTTTGTTTTGGCAGATGAGATCAATCGTGCCCCCGCAAAAGTTCAAAGCGCACTGCTAGAGGCGATGCAAGAAAGACAGGTTACGATAGGCAATGAGACGTTTGAAGTACCCAATCCATTTTTGGTTCTTGCCACACAGAACCCCATTGACCAAGAAGGGACTTACCCATTGCCAGAAGCTCAAATTGACAGATTCCTTCTTAAAGTCGTGATCGGATATCCAAATAAGGAAGAAGAACAACAGATCCTAAGAGCGAATTTATCTGTCGATGGATTGCCTAAACCCAAACCAGTGGTTACAACAAAACAAATCATCGAAGCACGAAGGCTTGTAAGGAGTATTTATTTAGACGAAAAAGTCGAGAAGTACATCATCGATCTTGTATTTGCAACACGCTCACCCGAAAACGTAGGACTTGGACATTTAACCGAACTTATTTCGTTTGGTGCATCTCCCCGTGCAAGCATAGGTCTAGGCATCGCAGCAAAAGCACATGCATTTATGGATCACCGTGGATATGTGACACCTGAAGATGTAAGAGCTGTTGCAATGGATGTCCTGAGACACAGAGTAGGTCTCACATTTGAGGCAGAAGCTGAAAACATTACTCAGGAACAAATTGTAACTGAGATCATGGACAGCGTAATTGTACCCTAAGAATAAATCCTGAACAGGAATTGAGGAAATGGATACCGTAGAACTACTTAAACGTGTGAGACGTGTAGAGATCAAATCTCGTGGCTTGAGCGACAAGATTTTCTCTGGCGAGTATGCCAGTGCGTTTAAGGGGCGTGGTATGGCATTCAGCGAGAACCGAGAATATCAGCACGGAGATGAAGTCCGTTCGATAGATTGGAATGTCACCGCTCGAATGGGCACGCCATTCGTGAAGGTTTTCGAAGAGGAAAGGGAATTAACGGTATTCATTCTCGCTGACATAAGTGGTTCCTCAGATCTAGGTACGAAAGGCGTGAGTAAAAGAGATCGCATTACAGAGTTGGCCGCAGTCCTCGCTTTTAGTGCGATGGGGAACAACGACAAAATTGGAGCAATACTTTTCTCTGACAGAATTGAAAGATTCATTCCACCAAAAAAAGGGCGTTCGCACGTATTGAGAATTATTCGCGAAATTTTAGAGATCAAACCCGAAGGCACAGGCACAGATTTATCAGGAGCACTTGACCATTTCTTATCTGCCATGAAAAAGAGGACGGTTTCTTTTCTGCTGAGTGATTTTCGAGATGAGGGCTATGATGATTTATTGAGACGAGCTGGTAAAAAACATGACTTGGTCGCTCTCAAAATTGAAGACCCCATCGATCTTGAAGTCCCATCTGTGGGTTGGCTACCAATGAAAGACCCCGAAACTGGTGAGGCAAAATGGATGATGACTGGATCAAAAAAACAACGAAATAGATTTAAAGCGCTGGAGTTAGAACGGTCAGAAAAACTCAACAAACTGTTTGCGAGAGCAGGAGTTGACGCTGCGACAATTCGAACGGATATGCCTTACGTCAAGCCTTTAATGCAATTATTTGACCGACGTGGGTAAGTCTCATCTATATATTACTTCGCTGGCAATTGCACTCGCTAGTATTCCTAACCTTAGTGAGGTTTTCAGCCAAGGAATTCTCCAATCAAACCCCAGCAACCTGTCACTGACATCGGACACCGGCAGAATAGCCTGGGGCGAAAGAGCCGAGATAACATTAAGGTTGGGCAAAGGAATAAATGAGACGATGGAAGGTTGGCCGCAATGGCAAGATACAATTCCAGGTGGACTAGAAATACTTCATACAAGCTTGCTCGACACATTGGCTCCGAAAAATTCTGATCCTGTTGAGTGGGACATGATCATGGAGCAATCATGGGTGGTCACGGGATGGGATTCTGGAGATGTCCTGATCCCGAGCATCAAATTAGGTGGAGACTCCACTTCTCCTTTTTTATTACAAATCGAGCCCACAAGGACCGAAGGAGAACTAGAAATCATGCCCGCCGCAGACATTATTCAAATTGAATGGAGTGTGTATGAACGATTTATAAAAGCAACCCCATGGATAGGTGGTTTATTCGGACTTGTCATCCTGTTTTTCATTGCCAAATTTGTTTATCTCTGGTGGCGAAACAGAGTCGTGGGAGAAAAACTCATCGAGGAAATTAAGCCCTATATACCTCCGCATATTACGGCTATGAAAGAATTGAAAACCCTCGAAGACAGGCAATCCTGGAACAAAGGGGAAGCAAAGACTTTTCATGTGCAGTTGAGTAAGATTATTCGTACATATATAGATGGACGGTTTCATATATCATCTTTAGAAAAAACGACCCGAGAAGTCTCTGAGCTGATAAATACACTTGAGATTCACACTTCCGACAAATCAAAACTTATGCTTGCGCTTCGACTTGGAGACCAGATCAAGTTTGCAAAACGTCAAGCATTGTCCGAGGAACACGCGAGATCCATTTCTGTGTGTATCGAATTCGTTCAAAACACCATGGAACGTCCTGAAGAAGCTGCATCATCTAAAGACGCAAAAGAATGAAGTGGGCTCAGATTTTACCCGGTCATTTACTTGCCGTGATCTCAGCATTATTAATCGCTGTTTGGGTTGACGGCGTATATCTCTGGGAAAGACCTTGGGCACTTCTACTCATCCTCGCTGCTGTTCTTTACGCAACGGTTAGGGTCGTTCGCTTGAAAAAGTTTACCACGATTTTCGCGAACATCTCCCATTCTAAGGCCAACAAAACTTCCACAAAGACTTCTATTCAAGATTTATCAATGGGCTGGATGGCAGAGTCGCCATATGCACTTAGAACCTTTGCAATTGCTGTTCTAGCCATTGCAATTGCCAGGCCCCAGTCTTCAAACAGTGTCGAAGACATGACAAGTGAAGGGATAGATTTGGTGTTCGCAATTGACGTTTCAGTCTCCATGCTAAGTATGGACTTCAAACCAAACCGTCTCGAACAAGCAAAATCTGTGGCCATTGAATTTATTGATGACAGACCTCATGACCGAATTGGTCTTGTCGTGTATGAGGGAGAAGCTTTCACACAAGTACCTGTCACGACAGATCATGTGGTCGTGAAAAACAGTGTTATGGAACTACAAACGGGGCTTTTGGAAGGTGGAACTGCAATCGGCATGGGGCTCGCTACAGCTGTCAATAGATTGAGGAAGTCTGATGCAAAAAGCAAGGTCATCATCTTGCTTACTGACGGTGTAAACAACTCTGGAGCCATTGACCCATCTGATGCCGCTCAACTGGCTGAACTGAATGGAATAAGGTGCTATACGATCGGTGTGGGTTCGGTCGGAAAAGCAAAAAGCCCCGTTGCCATAGTCGGTAACAGGTATCGATATGACTGGGTGGATGTCCGGATCGACGAAGAGGTATTAATGGAAATCGCAGAGCGGACTGGGGGGAAATATTTCAGAGCAACAACTGCGGAAAAACTGAAGTCCATTTATGAAGAAATCAACCTTCTAGAGAAAACGCGATTTAATGTCATTCGTTATCAACGTAAAACAGAGGCTTATATGCCTTTTGCCATCATGGCGTTGCTGTCTCTTATACTTGAAAGAACATTGAGATTTACAATAATTCGCTCAGTATCATGAGTAAGGGTACGGAAAGAAATAGAAAGCTTTTTCGATCTGCCCTATTGGGAGTAACGTTCGCAGAAATATTGTTCTGGACTTTCGTCATCATAGGTCTGTGGATTATAAATGAATTTGCTCCTCATGTAGACCTTCACAGACCAAATTGGATTATCTGGACCGCAATACTCCCCGTTACAACTGTCGCCTTTTTAATACATTTAAAATGGAAGTCAAGGGCTGTAGATAAGTTGTCAGAGTCACATCTACAGGACATTACTTTGCCCGGGTTTTCTCAAGCGCGGGAGGCATGGAGATTTGTGGTTTGGCGATTGGCAGTTGCTGCAATCCTCCTGGGATTAATCGGACCGAAAATAGGCAGCCGTCTACAAGAGGTCGAAACAAAAGGAGTAGACTTTGTCATTGCATTGGACGTCAGCAACAGTATGCTCGCGGAAGACCTTGGACTTGATCGCTTGACACTTGCCCGCCAAACCGTTGAACGGATCTTAAATAAGTTGTCAGGAGACAGAGTCGGCTTGGTAGTTTTTGCAGGTGAAGCATACGTACAATGTCCGCTTACCTCTGATTACAGTGCCATAAAACTATATCTAAATTCAATTACACCAGGAATTATTGCAAATCAGGGAACAGCTTTGGGCCAAGCAATAGAAGTAAGTGTCAAGGCATTTGAAAATGCCCCCGAATCCAGTAGAGCTATTTTACTCATTACAGACTGCGACAATCACGAGGACGACGCCGTTGCAGCTGCAGCAGTAGCCTATGAAGCTGGAATTACAGTACATATTTTAGGCGTAGCAACTCCTGAAGGTGCGCCCATTCCAAACATTGACAGCAGAGGCAGACAAGTTGGCTTTATTCAAGGACCAAATGGACAACCGGTAGTTTCACGCCTGGACGAAACTGTCTTGGTGACCACGGCTCAAGCAGGTGGAGGTAGCTTTTCAAGAGCCGAGCGCAACTACATCGACATTACAGCTGTTTTAGAAGCGCTCAACAAAGAAGAAAAAACAAGAACATCACAAGTGAAATTCACAGACTACGATCATAAATTTCAATTTTTCCTATTGGTCGCATTGTGCCTCATACTCATTGAATCCTTCATCCCTCATCCCACGACTAGAAAATGAAAAGTGCGCGCAACATCGTTTGGAATGCAATCATTCTCATCAGCATCCTTTTCCCTTCTTCGAAGGTTTTGGGCCAAACTGATTTGGAACTTAAACAGCATTTAATCAATGGTATGTCCTCGTTTGAAGAACACATGAACGAAGATGCTGCCAGTTCGTTCAGCAACGGAAGTACGCTGGAAAATTATGAAGACATTGCTGCATACAATTTGGGAAGAAGCTTAATGGAGACTGAAGATTTGGAGGGCGCGGCTTCAGCATTTAAGCAAGCCATTGCATCCTCAGAAAACAATGAGTTAATCTCAAATGCGTGGTACAATTCCGGAAATATTGCGCTTAACTCCGACGATCCTTCTACAGCGGTTGAAGCGTATAAATCATCCCTGCGTTTGAATCCCGATTTTGCCAACGCGAGACACAATCTTGCAATCGCAAATAAAATGCTACAGCAACAAGAAGAGGAAGAGGAAAAGGAAAAGGAACAAGAGCAGGAAGGCGAAGATGAGCAGGAAGGCGATGAGAAACAGGAAGGCGATGAGGAACAGGAAGGCGATGAGGAACAGGAAGGCGACGAGGAACAGGAAGGCGACGAGGAACAGGAAGGCGACGAGGAACAGGAAGGCGACGAGGAACAGGAAGGCGAGCAGGAACAGGAAGGCGAGCAGGAAGATAAAGGTGAAGAGGGAAAAGAAGAAGAAAAGGAAAAACAAGTTGAGGGTCAAATCTCAAAAGAAGAAATGGCACGGATTCTTGAAAGTTTAGATCAGGAAGAAGAGAGAATACTGTCTAAGTTGCGCTTGCAAAAGGGGGGCGGAAAGAAAAAGACGATCGAAAAACCTTGGTGATGAGTCTATTTATGAATCAAACGATACAGCTTAAATCCCTCAATCGCCTCGCGATTGCTGTATTCATGTTGTGCTGTAGTTTTTCACTGAGTATGGCCCAAACACCCAGTGTAACTGCTTCTGTAAATGCAAACCCGACTCGGATGGGTAGCCGCATTCAAATCTCAGTTTCTTTGTTGAATTGCACATCCAATTCTAGCAAAATACCTATGCAACAAATCGCAGGCCTTTCCTTCTTAGGCGGACCTTTAACATCACATAGCACGAGCTTTGTAAACGGTAAAATAAGCAGCAAGCATGTTTATACATATTCCTTTTCAGTAGCCACTGACAAAGACATCAAAGTTCCTGCAATAAAACTGGCTACATCCGAAGGCGTTTTGTCATCGAACCCATTTATCATTAAAGTGCTCCCTCAAGGGACCAAAATCTCAAATACAAATAAAAGCAACGAATTAGCTAAACTTTCAACAGTCATTAAGGTTTCAAAAAACAAAGTTTATCTAGGCGAGCCCGTGATCATTGAATATAACATCTACAATCAATACAATGGATTGGAAGTCCGAGAATACAATGTGCCTGAACTTAAGGGTTTCTGGAAAGAAGAGGTGAAGGCAGAAGAACAAGGTTGGCAAACGCAAATTGTAAACGGCAAACGATACGACATGATCACCGTGAAATGTATTGTAGCATTCCCACAACAAACAGGAGTGTTTACGATAGAAGGGTTTGATTTAAAAGGATATGTCCGTGTCAATTTCTTCAGTGGACGGAATGTAGAGGCATCTTCAAAACCGATAAAAATAGAAGTCATGCCTTTGCCAGAGAACAAACCGGCAAAATTCATAGGCACTTTTAGTAATTTATCTGTCGAATCAAAAATTGAAATTGACACCATTAACCTCAATGAGGCGTTCAATATGTCAATCGCATATTCTGGAAATGGGAACCTGAAATTACTGAGAAAACCAGAAATACTTTGGCCTACAGAATTTGAAGTCTTCGATCCAGAAGTAAAGGACAGAATCAAGATTAATAAAAATGGTGAATCCGGAGAAAGAGTCTACAAGTACGTAATTATTCCTAGGGCACCGGGTGAATACAAACTTCCTGAAATAACGACGAGTTATTTCGACCCAAGAGGGAAGCGTTACCTCAGCACGAGCACTTCAGAAAAAAACATCGTCGTTATGAGGTCTGACAGGGATGAAAAAAGTGGGACGTCGTTTGGCACGAAAACTGATGTCGCTATTCTTAACCACGACATCAGGCATATTAATACCGAACATTCACATTGGGGTTCTAAAAATCATGGAAACAAGAAAAAATACCTATTTCTATTCCTTTTCCTACTGGGTCCGATTGCCGCTGGTGCTGCTTTTCTTTTTCGAGTAAACCTGAACAATAAATTACGTGACCCAACAGGGTTTAAAAGTAAAAAAGCAAAAAAGATATTGTCAAAGTCACTCACAAAATGTGCGGCTGCAGAAAACAAGGAAATACAATTCACGAATCTGGGAGAGGCACTTGAAATATATCTCAGTGCAAAACTACAAGTGGGCAGAAGTTCATTTAGTCGAACGAGTGCGGTTGAGAATTTACAAACTCTTTTGGGTGAAGAAGAAGCCTCAAAATGGAATCAACTGCTTAAGACTTGCGAAATGGCGAGATTTGCGCCCGGAGCCTTGCCAGATGTCAACACATCTATTTCTGAGGCAAAAAAGTTAGCCGACATTGGCGATGAGAGGATCTATCCCTCAAATCGAATGGGCCTCATTGTATTGTTCTTGCTCTGCTTTACATCCTTAACAACAACAGCAGCATCAAGACTTGAAAATAAAATCTTAGATGAAAATTTCAATCTTGCCAACGCAGCATACGTTGAGGGAGACTTCAGTGAGGCAGCCGTACTGTATGAAGAGATCGCACAAAATCATCAATGCTTCGAGCTTGAATACAATCTTGGAAATGTTTATTATAAGCTTGATGATATAGGGAAAACGATCCTTCACTATGAAAGGGCCATGCTTATAAAGCCCCTCGATGCTGATTTAAGAGCAAATCTTCTCTTGGCTGAATTACGTGCAATAGATAGAATAGAAGAACTCCCTGGGGTAGGTCTTGACAAATTGGCTGCTGTTATTTTTGCCGGAAACATGCAGCGGATTTGGCTTATCCTCAGCCTCATCACTTGGACCTTTGCTTTTGTTTGTATAGCTATCCGTTTGAGATTGAAAAACCGTATGATCACACTATATGCAAGAGGAGGTGCCTCTGTGAATTTCATCTTGGCCTTCATTTTTATTTTATTACTTTATGCAACAAATGAAAGAGTCTCAAAAAGTTCATGTGCCATCATTATGGAAAGTCGGGTCGAAGTCAGGAGTATGCCTGGCGAATTGGGCGTAAGTCTATTCCAACTACATGAAGGAACAAAAACGTGTATACAAAGTACACAAGACGAATGGACAGAAGTCCTTCTTGAAAATGGAAATGTCGGATGGTTACCTACTTCGGCTATAGAGCTGATTTAGCATTTCGCAAGTACACACCCATTTACAAAAGACGTCAGAGCACCTCGAATCTGAGTGCCGATCTGACAGCGTTCACATCACGTAGTTGTATGTTGTAGAATCCCGCGGAAAAAGAACTGACATCAAGAGATAAATCTCCTGTAGAACGGGTCTTCCCTTCATAAATGAGAGATCCCTTCATATCAAATATCTGAACCGGAGTATTTGCGAAACTTCCCTCAATGTATATTGTGTGTGACGAAGGGTTGGGTGACACCTTTAAAGAAGACAGCGCCACAAGATTTGTTACATCGTCAAAGAGCGGTACGACATCGTAAAGAACAATGTCATCCAGAGCAGCTTCGATTAAGCTTCCACCATCCAAATACTCACCAACGGTCGTACTGTCTGAAGCAATAAAACGCATCTGAAATGCATCCGTTAGCTCAACATAATCAACCAAACGGAAGGCCTTTCGTCTCCAGCTGATATCCTGTTGAAGTGTGTTCTCTAAATATTGCCAAGAATTTCCGCCATCGCTTGAAATCTCCACCTGCCACCAATCAGTCGCAGGATTTGCACCTGTTGCGGGTGCATTTGCATACCAACGCCAGTAGGACATCACAGGGTTATCATATTCAGTCAGATCGATCACAGGTGACAACAATGTCGTATGACCCGCATCCACATCATTTGCACCAACCCCAGCATCTGCACCTGGACTTACACCCGTTACAAAGGCATAACCAGCAAAACCAACCGTATGGTCACTATTGGGAGCTGTAATCGTATTGGGGTCACCAAATTCACTAAATGATCCGACAGGAATTGCTTCCTCCCAATCTCCAGTCGTATTGTTGTCTGTAGGGAGACCCAATTCCCAGCTACCGAAATCCGAATACTCATCAGAATCATTAATCAAATGTGGGTAGCACCCTATGATGGTATAGTAGGGAAGGTTAAAATTGGTGATTTTATCAGCCGCAAATGGAGTGACACCACTTACACCTCCGAAAACATCTCTGATTTCAATGTAATACTCAACAACTGTTCCTGCTGGCAACCCTTCGAGTACGGCTGTGAAAAAATCACCGTCCTGATCCATGACAACTTCTGACCAATCATCTGAAGATTGTGTTCTATATGAAGCGACTACGTTTTGAAAATAAAGACTGTAAGGAAATACAATGTCTACCTCCGCCTCTATTTCGATTGCAGATTCGGCATCCACAAATTCTAAGGGCGCATGATCCACCGTCGCATAACTGAATAGCGTAATCCCGTGTATCGCAAATCCTTCTATAATAGCTACTGCATGAGGTGTGCCATTCATTAAATCGTTGTCGTCGTCGTCAGCTTGCAATACATCAAGCAAAACATCTGTAAAAGCTTGGCCTTCATTGCCATTGGGAGCTGTTGCCTGTAAACCAGGGTAAGCATCCACAAACAAGGCAAGTGTGGCAGCCCAATCACCACCCATCAACAGATGCGTATCATACCATGCTCCGGCGATAATTTCGCCATCCGCATGAACTTCGCCGACGAGATTGTCTGGATAAACTTTCGGATCCAAATCATACCTCCTGATTCCATCATTGTTTTCTTCATAAAATCCTTTTCCTATCTCTGAAATATCGCCCAATGACATTGCCCAAAAATCGGCATACCCCTCATTCATTGCGCCATTGGTAAAACCAGCACCTAACGTGTTGTAGAAATAACTGTTGATCGCATGACCATATTCATGGTAGACCACATCCGCAATCAATGACGTGGGATTACATCCTCCACCTGTGTCAAAGAAATTAATACTCCCGCCATCAAAAAAAGCATTGCACTCCCCCTCAACATCGATATTCGTGGTCAAGGAAATATCTAGTGCGGTGAAATTTGTGAGCCACTCACGCATGTGATCATGGATCAAATTAACACTTCTGTAAGCACTTGCTTCTTTCACGTTGTCTGATACATCAAGAAGGTTATACCCTTCCTGCAAATCAAGAGAAACAGAAGGTGTTACGCCATTTGTAAACACAGTACTCCATTTGCCTTCAAGCGGAATGTTGACCGCAAAAATCCCTCCCGTCTCATTTGTTATAAACCCACCACTCTCATCGGTAAAGTATACATTGGCACCTAGATCGAGTTTTAAATGCGGCATACCCAACGTTTCTTCTGCTTCAAATGGGTACATCGCGTGCGCTTGGGCATTTGTTTGGCCAGAAACAACCACCAAATTGTTCTCATTCAGTGACGTCACAGGATGAATTGATTCAGTAGAATTCACCTTAGGTCGCGATGTCAAACCCATTTGATGCGTTGTGTGCTCCCCGAGGTGATGGACCACTTCATTGTTCCTAAGCCAAACCCTTCCTGTCATTGCATCCACCCAAATAAGATCGTTTCTCAAGAGTCCATCCGCTTTGCCTTTGACATGTAAAATTCGTACCAAACGAAATTCACCTTCCGCATAATCATCTGGCAATATTCCCCATCCATCCCAGGAAACATTTGTGTTTGAAAAAGGAACACCATCTATCGCAGATGAAAAAAGAGCGTCGTCATCTAAAATCTCGCCCTCGGGAACGTACGCATCTGACCACCAATCAACACCCCACATCACGAGCTTTCCACCCTTCCATTTTGTTTGGATTTGGCTTAACAACACATCATATCCATTTACCCTTTGAGATTGAAAGACACGTTCGTGATTGTTCTCTCTCATTTTAGCTGAGAAACGAGCATCAGAAAGATGTTCAGAGCTCACTCCGAACATGCTCAACCCCTGTTCAACAAAAGTCGAGTGCCTCTGATCAAGATCTACGCCATTTACTTCAAGTCCAGGACCCCATGCTCGGTGAGGCAATCCCGTCTTCTCATCCATCAACGCCATCCACCCTTCGTGATCAGCTTCCCAGTTCATCCATTCCGAAGACAATCTTAACATCGCCTGATTGTCCTCATTGACGACCGCAGATTTCGAAACCAACCGCACCTCATATTCATCGCCACCGACATCATTTGATGCAAAAATAGTACTAGGTACCAACAAGAAAACAAAAACAACTGAAAGTAAATTTCTCATGGAAGCAAGTTAACACTTACAGCCTGAATATTGCGTTATTTAATCTTGTGATTGGCTTCGTGCGTCACGCGCCCATTTCTCTTTCAATCCTTCTGTGAAAATTGAATCTCCAAGATTAAGTTCAACATGATTAGAATCTAACACCTCCTTCCAGTATGCGACTTGAAGTTCCTTTAACTGTACTCGGAACTCAATGCCTCCTCCTCCATCTGTCCCCGGTTTCGGATAATTTAACAACGCTTCTTTGCTTGCTTTTTTTTCGGCCAATTGAAGTTCCTGAAATACCTTTTTGCGCTTTTCTAGTGACAAACCATTCCTTACATCGGGTAACCTAAGTTCCAGTTTTGATTTTTTGCTCTTTTCTATTGACCCACCATTCCTTTCAGTGTTGTCTCCAGAACAGCTAAAGAAAATTGAACTTAATAAAAGTGAAACGAGAAGATTGTTATTCATTTGGTCTGAATTGATTGACTATTGACAGATTGCCCCAAAGTTACTTAAAAGCAAGAGAATATCATTTATCGTCACGCTGGAATCACCATCGACATCTCCACCGCAACCATTGTTACATGGAGCAAACAAACAAGAGCCATCATCCAAAGACGCTTCATCCTGGTAATTAATGGCTTGCATGTAAGTGCAGCCAAGCAAAATAAAATCACAAACACCAGATGTCCAGGAAGATACCCCACCATAATTAAAAGCTTCACATTCATTGTCATAGGTAACTCCATCACATCCGCAAACAGGAATGAAGGCCAATGGACAGGCAACAGACAAATCGATTTGGGCAGAATCAACACAATCAACAGCATCTCCGCAACTGCTGTTACATTCAGACATTGAATTGTAAAAGGCGGGGCTATAATCAACACCATTCACGTCCCAGCCACATCCACTGATGTAAATGCAGGAACCATCAACAACACCTGCACCCATCACCATGTCGCAAAGTCCAAAATCTACTTCAGCCAAATCATCACAAGGAGTCACAATGATATCCTGACTGTGAATAGAAGAAAGAGAGGTGAATAAGATAAGAAGTGAAAATATGCGTTTGAAGTGCTTCATCATCGGGTGATTTAGATGTCTGGCTGAAACAAAGTGGCATACCTATTTACGATCAACTCCAAATGAGCTGGAGCAAAGGGTTTTACGATCAAATCATCCATCCCTGACTTGATTGCTTTCTTTTTCGTTGATGGCTCAGCATCAGCTGTAAGTGCAATTATGGGGATTTTAGCCCCTCCTAATAATTGCTCTTTGCTGCGCAGCATTCTGGTTACTTGGTAACCATCAATATGGGGCATTTGTATATCCATAAATATTAAGAACGGATTAGCGCCCTCGACAATATCGAGCACTTTCATGCTATCTATCTCAGTAATGGCATTAAAACCTAATCTTTTTACCATCTCACAAACGACAAAAGAGTTCAATGGATTGTCATCGACGATTAAAACAGGAGCCTCAAAATTGATCACTTTAGTGGCGCAATTTTTTAAAGGTGTCATTGATTTGGGTTCTGTCCCCTGACCAAGCGCCAATTCGAGTGTAAAAGTAGACCCCACATTCACCTTGCTTATTACAGACAAACTGCCACCATGTAATTCTGCCAAGTGTTTTGAAATAGCCAACCCCAGACCGGACCCTGGATCTCCGACATTTACTTCTTGATCGTCAGATTGAACAAATGCATTAAATATTTTCTCGATGTTTTCTTTAGAAATCCCCCTGCCAGTATCTTGAATCTCAAACTTGATGATGTCGGGCTTCTCGAGTGCTGAAACGCTTAAATTCACGCGACCATTTTTTGTGAATTTTAAAGCATTGTTGATTAAATTATTTAACACTTGGGTTACTTTCCCCACATCACCACTCACCCACACAGGTGTAGATTCATTAATCTTGACTGAGAGTATATTTGATTTACTTTGAGCTTGTTGGTTGAAGCTTTTTAAGACCAGTTTACACAGTTTGTGAAGATTAAATGCGGTGCGCCTGATTAATGTTTTTCCTTCCTGAAGTCTGTTTAAATCAAGAATATCAGTCACCAAACCATGGAGCTGTTTTCCGGAAAACTCAATTGAAAGCATATATTTATGAAGCTCTTCGTTGGATAATTTTTGATTTAGCATCAAATAATTCAATCCAATAATTGCATTCAGAGGTGTCCTAATTTCATGACTCATGGTCGACAAGAAGTCAGACTTCGCACTTTCTGCCCTTTTCACCCTTTCCTTCTCATCCATTAAATCTGTGACATCCTTTGCGTAAACATTAAAGTATGATTGAGACCTATTGGGACAAACATCTAATAAATAATACGCATTTCCAGAAGAAATCAGCAATTGCACTTTTACACCCGAAATTGAATCTAGAAATTCCTTTGAAAGTTCAGAGATCCCTATTCTTTCTCCAATTTTAATCGAATCTCCAAACACATCGTAGGTTGCTTCATTTGCCATAATGATGATCCCATCTTCACTAATTCTAAATACTGCATTGGGGTTTATCTCATAAAACCTTGCATAAGAAGCTGTTCTTTTCTCGCTTAAAGCGCGTCCGATTTTTTGGCCACAAATGTTTGCAATACTTTGTAGGATCCTCAGATGTTCGGATGTGAAAAAATCTTTTTCTTCATGCTCACTGTCAATAATGCCAATGACTTCATTGTCGCACCATATGGGAACCGTTATTTCAGAAGATCTGACATAATCATCTGGAAGATACCTTTCATCAATCACGGTGTCTCTCACCACTTCGGCCACCCCGGATTCACCTACTGAACCGACAATCCCCTTCCCAAAAGGGATGTTAATCGGATTATGTATATCCCTGTAATTAAGATTCTTAGGGCCGTAAGCGGCAATTTGAGCCCATATTTTATTTGGATTGTCTTTTAAGTAAATCACACAGTCATTGAACCCTAAAGAATCAATGCACTTTTCTGCGATATCCCAAACAATATCTTCAGATGAATTTTCTTTAAAGAGACTTTTTGAAAAATAACTTATGATATCAAGCGCTACAAGATCCCGTTCGTTGTTTTTATTCAATGCCATATAAGTGTAATATACAAAAAAATTAATTAGTGTAACTTTTATAGCGAAAACAACGTTCATAAGCACCAAGATGCTCTTTATCGTTAAAATATTGTATTTAGTCGATGTTTTTGACTATTTTAACGCCGTACATGCGCGCGACAAGGCGCGGTTTTTAAAATAAATCGATATATATAGCCTTCCATGACGTTTCCCTTCATACCTCAGCTAACTCGATGTCGCACTTCAATCCTACAATTGATTTCGATTTTCTCCTTATTTATTGCTTGCCCGATTTCACCATTACAATCCCAAACCCTTTGTGATGACCCCGTAGCTTGCAACTTCACCCCATCTGCTTCTCAATGTATCAGGGTTGAAGCAATCGCTTCTCACTCTGGCATGGTAGGCTCGGAGGACTTAACGGGCATGACTACGTACCAAGTGTTTGCCGTCCTCGAAAACACGGACGATGTTCTGAGCGCGATCATTGGAGACAGTGAATATCAAACATTTTTTAATTCTACCACTTCCTTTTTTCAACATCCAGCAGGATCAGCAACACCAAATACCTTAAATCCTACTTTTTTCCAATCTACACCAGCTCTTGAATTTGACAGCTGGGTTACCATAGGCATTGATCAAGCCCCGGAAGGTGACGAAGGAAGTATAAGTATAATTGAAGACAGCTCTTCTCCCTGGATAGCTCCTTTTGAGGCTGGAAACAACTTAGATATTTCTAGCGCTGAAGGAGGCGGTTGGTATTCATTTATAGGTGACAGCAATACGATTTCAGGTGCTGACAATGAAGTTCTTGTGGGACAATTCACTACTTCCGGCGCACTTTCAGGTCAAATCTACATGCAAATTTTTCTACACGGAGACTCGGAAAACGAAGTCCGGACTCTTGTAAATCTTGCGGAGGCTTGTGGATTAGGTGACGCTGAAAATTGTGTTTACGCTCCTGAAAACTATGATTGTTTTGGTGTTTGCACAATTGATACAAATTCTAACGGAATCTGTGATTTTGATGAAACTGGATGTACCGATTCCGCTGCTTGTAACTATGACTCTTCATTTACGATCGACGATGGTTCTTGCGACTTCTGTTCTTGTGGCGGAAGTGAGACCGGCGGACTAACTTTTACAACCACTCATTCTCAGTACGGTCTTGAAATCGAACCGATAACGACACATACTTCGGGATCGATGGACGGGATGACAACTTATCGTCTTTACCTAAACATGGAGTTTGCGGATGATGCGGCTACTTCATTCACAGGCAACGACATATTCCCATTGTCTCTAAATACAACAACAAGCTTTTTCCAAGAGCCCATATTTGGCGGATCAACTCCATCGAACGTTTCAACAGCTGCTCTTGGCTTGATTCCTGATCTCGCATATGATTCTTGGGTTACGATAGGACTTGACGGCCCCGCATCATCTGGTGAATCAAATGTCAGTTTGCTTCCAGGAACATGGGCGTCTGACTTTGAAGGTGGAAATAGTTTTACGGTCAATGACGGTGTTGGATCAGGATGGTATGTACTTCCAAACGTTTCAAATGGAGTTGCTGACGCGAATCAGCGTGTTCTATTTGCACAGCTCACAACGGACGGTGATATTTCTGGCTCTCTCTCAGTCCAAATCTTTCCACATGGCGATTCTACATCTGACAACCGTGTCGACTTTTCCTTCTCTATGGCAAGTGGATCGAACGAAAACGCTTGTGGCTGCACCGCGATTATAGCTTGCAATTACGATCCTTTGGCTCAGTATGATGATGGGACATGTGAATTTGTTTCTTGTTTGGTCTTTGCTTGTACAGACGAAATGGCATGTAACTATGACCCACTTGCAGATTACGACGACGGATCATGTACCTACCCTACTTCTCCATACGACTGTGACGGAATTTGTATCAATGACACCGACGGAGATGGCATTTGCAATGAATATGAAATTCCTGGATGTACGGACAGTAACGCATGTAACTATGCTTCAGGTGCGACTTACGATGACGGATCTTGTGACCTAACGTCTTGTCAAGGATGTACTTCACCTTTCGCTTGTAACTATGACGCCAGTGCTTCTATTGATGACGGTTCATGTGACTTTATTTCTTGTATCGTATTTGGATGTGATGACTCATCTGCTTGTAACTATGACCCACTTGCAGATTACGACGACGGATCATGTACCTACCCTACTCCTCCGTACGACTGTGACGGAAGTTGCATCAATGACACCGACGGAGATGGTATTTGTAATGAATATGAGATTCCTGGGTGTACGGACAGTAACGCATGTAACTATGCTTCCGGCGCGACTGACAATGATGGATCTTGTGACTTCACATCTTGTCAAGGATGTACTTCACCTTTCGCTTGTAACTATGACACCAGTGCTTCAATTGATGACGGTTCATGTGACTTTACTTCATGTATCGTATTTGGATGTGCTGACTCATCTGCTTGTAACTATGACCCACTTGCGGATTACGACAACGGATCTTGTTCCTACGCAAACTTCCCTTACAACTGTGATGGAAGCTGTATCAATGACAACAATAACGACGGCGTATGTGATGAATTCGAAACGTTCGGATGTACGAATCCAAACGCTTGCAACTATTCTTCCGGCGCCACTGATGACGATGGATCTTGTACGTATGACTGTTACGGATGTACAGACCCATCTGCATGTAACTTTGATTCAACTGCTTCGATTGATAACGAATCATGTGAATTCACATCGTGTAATGTTATCGGCTGTACGGACTCCATTGCTTGTAACTACAATCCAGAAGCAGAATACGATGATGCATCTTGTTCTTATATCCCCACAGGAGATTGTGACTGTGACGGAAACGTACTTGACGAGTGTGGAACGTGTGGTGGAGACAATTCAACTTGTTTGGACTGCTGTGGTGTTGTAAACGGTGACGGAACGACTTGTGACGGTGCATGTGGACCTTGCGGATCAGGGATACCAGCTGGAGATTGTGACTGCGACGGAAACGTCCTCGACGAATGTGGCACATGTGGCGGATCAGGGATCGCTGAAGGCGACTGTGACTGCGACGGAAACGTACTCGACGAATGTGGCACGTGTGGCGGTTCAGGTATCCCAGAAGGCGACTGTGACTGCGACGGAAACGTACTCGACGAATGCGGCACATGTGGCGGATCAGGTATTCCAGAAGGCGAGTGTGATTGCGACGGAAACATCCTCGATGAGTGTGGGACATGTGGCGGATCAGGTATCCCAGCCGGCGATTGTGATTGCGACGGTAACGTATTAGACGAGTGTGGAACTTGTGGTGGATCAGGTATCGCAGATGGCGATTGTGATTGCGACGGTAACGTATTAGACGAGTGTGGCACTTGTGGTGGATCAGGTATCGCAGATGGCGATTGTGATTGCGACGGTAACGTACTCGATGAGTGTGGCACATGTGGCGGATCAGGTATCCCAGACGGAGAATGTGATTGCGACGGTAACGTATTAGACGAGTGTGGCACTTGTGGTGGGTCAGGTATTCCAGACGGAGACTGTGACTGCGACGGAAACGTACTCGATGAGTGTGGAACGTGTGGCGGATCAGGCATCCCAGAGGGAGACTGTGACTGCGACGGAAACGTACTCGACGAATGCGGCACATGTGGCGGATCAGGGATCGCTGAAGGCGAGTGTGATTGCGACGGAAACGTACTCGACGAATGTGGCACGTGTGGCGGATCAGGTATCCCAGATGGAGACTGTGATTGCGACGGAAACGTACTCGACGAATGTGGCACGTGTGGCGGATCAGGTATCCCAGATGGATACTGTGACTGCGACGGAAACGTACTCGATGAGTGTGGGTCATGTGGCGGATCAGGGATTCCAGATGGAGATTGTGATTGCGACGGAAACGTACTCGACGAATGTGGCACGTGTGGCGGATCAGGGATTCCAGATGGAGATTGTGATTGCGACGGAAACGTACTCGACGAATGTGGCACGTGTGGCGGATCAGGTATCCCAGATGGAGACTGTGACTGCTACGGAAACGTACTGGATGAGTGTGGGTCATGTGGCGGATCAGGGATTCCAGATGGAGATTGTGATTGCGACGGAAACGTACTCGACGAATGCGGCACATGTGGCGGATCAGGGATCGCTGAAGGCGAGTGTGATTGCGACGGAAACGTACTCGACGAATGTGGAACGTGTGGCGGATCAGGGATTCCAGATGGAGATTGTGATTGCGACGGTAACGTGCTCGACGAATGTGGCACGTGTGGCGGTTCAGGTATCCCAGAAGGCGACTGTGATTGCGACGGAAACGTACTCGACGAATGCGGCACATGTGGCGGATCAGGGATACCAGCTGGAGATTGTGACTGCGACGGAAACGTTCTTGACGCTCTAGGCGTTTGTGGTGGCACTTGTACAGCTGATGCTGACGGGGATGGCATCTGTGACGATGTTGATGAGTGCGTAGGTGCGCTAGATGAGTGTGGTGTCTGTAACGGCCCAGGCTCAGTATATGAGTGTGGATGTTCGGATATTCCAGAAGGAGACTGTGATTGTGATGGAAACGTTCTTGACGCGCTAGGCGAATGTGGTGGACCGTGTGAAGCGGATGCAGATTCGGACGGAGTTTGTGACGATGTTGACGACTGTGTAGGCGAATATGATGAGTGTGGCGTATGTAACGGGTTAGGTTCAGTGTATGATTGTGGATGTTCCGGCATTCCAGAAGGAGATTGTGACTGTGACGGAAATGTCGATGATGTTGTCGGTGTGTGTGGCGGAACGTGTGAAGCCGATGTCAACCAGAATAGCATATGTGATACTGAGGAATACGGATGTACGGATGCGGACAATCCAAACTATGATCCGACAGCAGCATTTGATGATGGGTCATGTATCGATGGAGGCTGTACATTCGCTTCAGCTTGTAACTACGATCCAAATGCTGACTATCAGCTGTTAGGTTCGTGTGACTTTACATCGTGTGCTGGATGTACAAACGTAAATGCTTGTAACTATGACTTGACTAGTACTATAGATGATGGTAGTTGTGTGTTTGCAGCGTTCGGGTATGATTGTGAAGGGGTTTGTTTAAATGACGATGACAGTGATGGAGTATGTAATGAGTTTGAAGTTCCTGGATGTACAGAACCAGGAAATCCGAATTTCAATCCTTATGCCACGGATGAAGATGGTTCTTGTTTGACAGGAGGATGTAACATCCCTGCAGCTTGTAACTATAACCCAGCTGCGGATTATCTGATTGCAAGCGCGTGTGACTTCGCTTCTTGCGTAGGTTGTGCAGATGTTTCAGCGTGTAACTACGATGCCAGTGCTACGATTCCAGACCTCACTCTTTGTGAGTATCCATTAAGTATATTCTTTGATTGTAATGGTGATTGCAACAATGATATAGACGACAACGGAATATGTGATGAAAACGAGATTCCTGGGTGTACCGACCCTACCGCGAGTAACTACAACCCTGAGGCCACAAACGACAACGGAACGTGTCAAGCTGCATTGGTAGGTGGATGTATTCTTCCGTTTGCTTGCAACTACAATCCAGAAGCAAACTACTACGTACCTGGTTCTTGTGAATTTGGACCATGTGGTGGAATGCCACCTATGGATTTGTGCACTCAGGCTGAGGCCTGTAATTATGGAAGTGAAGGACCGTGTGACTTTATGAGCTGTTTGGCCCTAGGGTGTAATGCCACAGGAGCATGTAATTACGATGAAACTTCACAGTACAACGATGGATCATGTGAGTACATCAGTTGCTTGGGATGTCGAAATCCGATTGCATGTGATTACGATCCGGAAGCGACTATTGACGGTGCATGCTATGACTTCAGCAGTTGTGTTGGATGTTTGGACTCAAACGCCGACAACTACGACCCTGAGGCGACTCAAGGTGGGGAGACTTGCTTATTCGAAGGATGTGTAATACAAGAGGCTTGCAACTTTGATCAAAATGCGAACAGCAATGATGGAAGCTGTGAATTTAGCACATGCTCTGGATGTATCAATGAAACTGCATGTAACTACGAACCAGAGGCCTTTATTTCTGGAGAGTGTAGCTTCGCCCCTGTCGGATTCGATTGTGAAGGAAACGGAACACTAAGTGGATGTACTGACAATTGTGCTTGCAACTTTGATTCAGACGCAAATGCGGAGGACGGCACTTGTGCGTATGGATGCTTGGGATGCGTATATCCAACTGCCGAAAACTACAACGAGACTGCATCTAGAGATGATGGCTCTTGTGTGTTCGCTGGATGTGACGATGAAGACTATGCAAACTACAACCCAGTCGCAAATACAACCAGTGAGTGTAGCCACGCCCCTATCTCCGCTGATTTTGATGGTGATGGGTCGGTGCAAATCTCAGATCTGACGACATTCCTTCAAGCTTACAGCCAAATCGGTCCTGAGTGGGGTGGTTTGGATTGGGTCATTGAGAGTTGTGAGGTTGACGCCTACGATGATGCCGATATTTTGGCGTGGATGTTAGGAGTCGCTGGCAGTCCCGAAGTGAATACTTGCGGAATGGCAGGCTGTGCATATCTAGGCGCTATCAACTACAACCCTGAGGCAACTGTCGATACAGGAATTTGTGTATTCGCGGGATGTACAGATACTGAAGCTTACAACTTCGATAGATTAGCCACGGTGGACAATGGATCTTGTAACTACAGTGTGTGTCCTGACTTCAACGGAGATGGCGAAGTGCAAATCAGTGACCTCATGGACTTCCTGATCCAATGGGGAAACATTGAGTAATCACTTCATTAGAACGTGTTAGAAAATGAAAAGCCCTGCCGATAAGGTGGGGCTTTTCTTATGCTACAGAAGGACGGAATGAGATAAATAGGTTATTATTGCTGTGTAAATCACAAAATAATTCTCTGATGAAAAATTCCAGTGGCTTTTCTTTCTGTCTTTCATTCATTCTTATGTGCAATATTTTTCTAGTGGACATCTCACAGGCTCAATGTGATTTCACCCCAGCTGTTGCTGCTAGCAATACCGGTGAGTGGGGTGAAGAAATGTCTTGGGAATTATATGGCCCAGAGCCAAATTCAGAAAATCTCGTTGCTTCATTTCAAGGAGTTGACGACTACACAAATAGTGTGGATACTTTGTGCCTAGAGCCAGGATGCTACGCCTTCGTGATGTATGATTCATGGGGAGACGGATGGAACGGGGGAAGTTTAACTTTAGAATTGCCAGAGATAGATATAACTGTAAGTATTGAGGACGGATATATAGGGTATGAGACGTTCGATTTAGAAATAGGTACAGATGATTGCGTTTGGGAATTGCCTGGGTGTACAAATCCTTCTGCCGAGAACTATACCGAAGGAGCCACAATAGACGATGGCACATGCTTCATCCCTGAAGCTTTTGTTACATCTGAAGATGTTGAACGGTCTTACTACCTATACACACCCGAAGGGCTAGAGGATGACGCTCCCCTTGTTTTCGTTCTTCATGGATATTGGGGCACGAATATGGGGATGAGTTCTGTTTCTGGGATGAATGAAATCGCCGATGCTGAGGGTTTTGCTGTTTGCTATCCACAAGGGCTTCCAGATTATGAAGGCGTTAACCATTGGAACGCAAATCTTATTGGGATTTCAAATGTCAACGATATTTTATTCTTAACGGAACTTGCCGAATTCCTTCAAGTGGAGCACGGATTAAGTAGTGACTGCACCTATAGCTGTGGGTACTCTAATGGTGGATATATGAGCTACACATTAGCTTGTGCATCGCCAAACGTATTTCGAGGCATAGGATCCGTAGGAGGAACGATGAGTGGATATGATTTTGAGAATTGTACTCCAACTCTTGTTCCTGTAGTCCATCTTCATGGGACGAACGACAATATTGTGAGTTATTACAGTACGAATCCCAACCCAAATAATCCTTGGGATGGAGCTGATGGTGTAGAGGCTGTGGTTTTGTCTTGGGCAAATGCAAACAACTGTACTGAAACGTCCACAACTGCCCTACCCGACTTAGACCCAACGGACGGAAGCACCGTCGACCTTATGAAACACACAGATGGAGATTTCGGATATCAAGCTTGGGTATATAGAGTAAATGGAGGTGGTCACGACTGGTTTGGGGAGTGGGGCAACATGGATATACATTCTTCGGCTGTGATTTGGTCTTTCTTGAGTTCATTTTGTGGAACCACAATATCCATCGATGACCTGATCCCTGAAAAGAACCAGCTATTCAGTCATCTGTTACATCCAACCAACAAACAGATTGAATTAAAAGGGCTCGAAAACAGTACATGTCAAATTTTTGATGGAAGTGGCAAGCTGATTTTTTATACGCCTCTTTTTTCAGGCCAAACCAAATTCATCCCCTTATCTACCTCTGGCCTTTACACAATTATCTCGCGCTCCACGGATCTTGAAGTCTCCTCAATACAGAGAGAAAAAATTATTTTACGATAAAGAGTGCGTATGAGCTTTGTACCTCGCCAGGAATAACGTCGCGCTCGCTTCGCTCGGCTCAGTGTTCAAGTCGGCACTCACAGGGATCGATTTTGATGGGGATTTGGAAAAATTGACAACTCAGTGACATGAAATAAGTGGAGGTTGTAATCCCGCCAACCCGACTTTTCTTTTATATTCTATTTTTCTGACTTGTTATAATTAGGAGTCATGAAGACTATGTGAACACAGTGGCACATTCCATTCTCAACCTTCGCCGTGACTTTGGCATGTTATACACTTTGATGTACATTAGAAATCTTAAATTAATGTATGGACTCAATATCTCAATTAGTGCTAGGAGCTGCTGTTGGAGAAGCTTTACTAGGGAAAAAACTAGGAAACAAAGCGGTTCTATGGGGAGCTATAGGTGGAACAATTCCCGATTTAGATGTTTTAGCTAGTCCTTTTCTAACTGAACTAGGAGTGCTGACGTTTCACCGAGGTCTTTCCCATTCATTGTTATTCTCCGTTGTGTTCTCTATTTTATTAGGATGGCTGATTTCGAAATTTAATAAGCCCACATCACAAGTATCAAGAAAGGAGTGGCAATTCATGTTGTTTGTCGCATTCTTTACTCACATAATTTTAGACTGCTTCACTCTATATGGAACCCAAGTGTTTGCTCCATTTTCTAACTATAGAATAAGCTGGGGCACCATCTCTGTGGTAGACCCTCTTTACACCATTCCGTTGCTTTTCAGCCTCTTAGCGATTCTGTTCATTCATAAAACAAAGAAGTCAAGACGTATCACAAACTACCTAGGCCTGGTTCTGAGTTCACTATATTTATTGTTGACGGTATATAATAAATCTAGAGTGGAGGATGTTTTCATTAATGAGTTAGAAGCTCAAAATATAGAGGTGAGTAGAATGATTACTTCGCCTACCCTATTTAATAATATATTGTGGTCTTGTACGGCAGAGTCCGATGACGCATTTTACATAGGAATTTATTCATTTTATGACACAGTGCCTGTAAAGTTTTATAAAATTGAGAAACGCCATGATCTGTTGATCAACATTGACTCTGATAAGACAATCAAAGCATTACGTAGGATGAGCGATAACTATTTCTGTATTCGAGAGGAAAACGGTGAGTTGTTCTTTAATGATTTAAGATGGGCTCGGAATTACACACAGACTTTTATTTCTAAACCTGATATTCTTAATTCTGAATTTGTATTTAGTTTACAGATAGAACAAGGATCTGATGGTTACGAATTGCTTGAAACTGTAATGGAGCCAGTTGATAAAGTGGAATTTTTCACTGCTTTATATGAACGTGTTTGGGGGATTAGAGAATAAACTTTACTGATATTTTACATTTATAAAACATTTAGACGGGGTTGATTAAAGGAAGGAACACTCTCAATTGTTTTACGGTTTCATAATCAACAGCTAGATGAACTTCATTTATTATTACACCACTCTGCGGAAAATAACAAGTACCTTAGATCGCATCATAGGTTTTGATCTCAATAAAGATAGGGGGTCCAACAAAACGCTATATTAGCAGATAAACAACATTGGCGTATAGCGGGGTGTTGTACTTCATTCAATAATGAATCAGCGCCACGGCAATCACATATTCTCAACAACAGATAAAATCTAAGCGTCCAGGAGCATATTCACCCGGCTCTAAGTTTGCAATGTTCTTGCGCCATGTATGTGAGGAGGTCCGCTCAGTTAAGCGGCAAATAACATCAGATATGGGGGTGTCATCCCAATCTGGGAAACCGCCTTCACCATATTGTGATGTGTTAGAAATCGTTCCATTTAATATCGTTAGATATTGCTCGACATATCCTACAAGGTTCATGTCCCCCGAAAATGTAAAAGGGGTGTTGAAAGCAATCTCCCCTACTCCACCAGGTGATTGAAGGTCATGAATAAACGCGATAGTGGCATCAAAGTCTTCTTGTCTGGCTGAATCGTTACCACCAGCGGGTGGATGAGCAAAAATCGACAAAAAGTCAGTGCTGTAAAGTTCATCCGGCAGGTCTATTAATGAAGCGGCTACTTTATTAGTTACACTCCAGCTTTGTAGTATGGGGAATTTTGTAACTACTAGCAAGTCATTCATCTTGTGTGTATACCAAACAGGGTGATCAATGTGTTCCGTAAAATAATTAATCATTTCAGATTCTGAGACCGCGCTACATTCTGAAAAAGTGACAATATCAGCGTCAACAGCATTTAATATTCTAGCAAAACGAACATCCGTCCCAGCATCAAGTAAATTGCCAAATACATTATAGGCAAGAACCCTAATATCACTCAAATCATTTTTTCCAATTGATATCGGGGTTATAGAAGAATAATCTGATTGCATGGTGTAGGTAAATGTGGTCCCTTGATCTGGGGTAATATCACCTGAAACTGAGTCTTTAATGAAGAAAGCAATTGTATCACCAAAGGTTGCTCTATCCACCATTATTTCAAATTCATCAGAAGTCATTGTAGGCATGGCGACACAACCTAACTCATAAAGAGATGTCGTGTAATACTCCGGGTAATTCAGGTCATTGTACATCAATCTGGCCGGAAATTCAAAAGAGTACTCAGTACCTAAAATATTTGATGATGGGTATCCCGTTGAAGTGTCATTATCTGTGTCCAAATAGAGTTTAATGTTTGCTAAATCGGTGCCATCAACTAAGTCTATGAATGTATCAAGTTTTAATCTGATATATAGGTGCTCCTCATCGTTCGTAACGCTCATTTCCAATATATCAACTCCAGGAGAATCACCGATTTCATCATTAATTGTAGTGACAGAGGAATTCCCCTGCCAATCTTCAAAAAAACCGTCAAGTATAATTTGGTTCTGGGCTAAAAGTGGATGTGATGAGAATCCTACAGAAAATACAAGTAGACAAGCTTTTTGAAAAATCGTCATGTTCAAATATATACGAAAAATCAATATCTAAAACCCTAATATGGTGACGAAAATTACCGATTACTAAAAATCAATTACAACCCTGAAGAAGGTCAAAAGTTATCTTTAAAGTTAACTTTAGTAGAGCTAACAGGACAAAGGTCGAACGAGTTTGGAAAAGACTTGAAAAATATCGTAGAACCCGAAAATGAGAATTGAACCTTGAAGAAGGTCAAAAAGTTATTATATAAAATAACTTTAGTAGAGCTAAGAGGACTAAGGTCGAACGAGTTTGAAGAGGAATTGGAAAAGTTGATCAAATTTCAACGCGAAAAACTCAACAGATAAGAAAGTACTTTTAATAAGAATTCGTGAGATCGTGCTAGAACATTATATTAGCAGATAAACACCATTATTGTTTAGCGGAGTGTTAGCTGTAACTAAGAAAAAAACATCAAATGATTAATCAACTTAAGTTTATTGCTATAGTATCATTTGCTCTTTTCACATCTTCCTGCAATGGTCAGGTTAATAAAGATCTGAAAGGGAAAGGAAAATTAGTGGATGAAAAAATTGAGCCTTTCCAATATGGTGCAGGAGATGTTGTAAAAAGAGGATATTTGGACAAGTCCGGGAATATGTGGTTTGCGACAACTAAAGAAGGAGTATTTAAATATGATGGCAAAACGTTCACCAATATTTCGGCAAAAGATGGTCTTTGTTCCGACATGGTAGACGCCATAATCGAGGACGATAATGGGCTAATGTGGTTTGGAACCGCTAAAGGATTATGTAGTTATGACGGAACTCATTTCGTCAATATTCCTTTACCACAAGAAGATACTGAAAGTGTTTCACCCGAGACGGGATTACCAAGTCGAAAAACTGAAATTATTTTGTCTTTAATTGAGGCAAAGAATGGCGACTTCTGGATAGGTTCAGATGCCAGCGGTGCTTATCGATATGATGGCGAAGCATTTACTTCATATTTGAGATTTGAAGGGAGGGTTCAGCCAGATTATGTATATAACAATTGTATAACAAGTATTATTGAAGACTCAGAGGGACATGTTTGGATATCTTCATTTACCCATGGTGGATTAAATGAATATGATGGGAACAAAATGATACACCACGCGTTGACGGACGGATATGGCGATGGCATGATTTCAACCAGCTATATGGACAGCAGCGAAAACTTATGGTTTGGAACAAGGAATGGAGGGATTTATAAATATGATGGTAAGACTTTCGAGAAAATAGTAGATGCTAAAACAGGTGAATCGATTGCCATGGCTTCAATTGTAGAAGACAAAAATGGAACTATTTGGATTGGTAGTTTTGCCAGAAAAGGGGTCTATAAATATGATGGTGAATCCATTGTTTTACTTGATATAAAGGGAAGTGAACAATTAAACGATATTAAGTGCATTGCTACTGATAAAGAAGGGAATATCTGGTTCGGAGGTAGGTATGGAATTTTATATCGATACGATGGGAAAGAATTAAAAGACTTTACACAGATTAAGAGAGGCGAATAAAAAAGGCTACAGCTAACAATGTATAACAACGTGAAAAAATCGTAGAATCCGAAAAGGAGAATTGAACCTTGAAGAAGGTCTAAAAGTTATTAAATAACTTTAGTAGAGCTAACAAGACAAAGGTCGAACGAGTTTGAGGGGGATTTGAATTCAGCTATCAAACATTTAGATGTGCAGAACCATGGCTTTGACTATCGTTGATTGTCAGAGATTTGTGTTTTTTCTTCGCAAAGGTGTCACATTTAATACCTTTATCAGGTATTCCATTTTAGATAACTAAATCTAACACACATCAAATTTTATAAAATGAAGACATCCTTCCATTTTTTCTTGACAACATTCATGATTTGTCTCTTTGGTAATTTACATTCTCAAACATTAGAACTCACAATAAACATATCTTACCCTGATGCGGAAATGGGACTAGAAGATGGGGTTTCTGAGGTTTGCATCGTATCTAATCCGGCGTTTATTTCCACAGCATGGGGTGATGGCTGTTTACCTATATTGCCTGTTTCAGAGATGTCAACAACTGCGGTGCTGCCTGATTTCCCAGAATATAATCTTACGTTTATTTACTACTGTGATGGTGATACGGTAATTATCCCAGTACAGCTTATAGAAGCCAACTTATTGAATCTTTCCTGTGAAATTGAGATCTCATGTGGCAGTTCAGGACCCACAGATTGGGATTGTCCAGATTTGATCGCAAACATTGGAGCGTCATGTCAAGGCGGTTGGGGTGTTGTTAATGAAAATTGCGACTGTGTAGAATCTGAGATGAATTGCTTAGATGCTGCGGGTCTAGATATTGGCTTACTTATGGCATACTTTTCGACTGAATGCGCAAACCAAAACAATGTAGACTCTTGGTGGTATTGTGGACTTATAGAAACATTGGTTGCTGCAGAAATGGGTGATGGAGAAGCATGCGCAACGATTGTTGAGTGGGTAGAAGCGAATGATTGGGATGGCACATGGAACCCTGGAAATGGAGGAGGCAATACCGATTGTCCAATTGAAGGAAAATGGCTGTTTGAAGCAGATTCGCCATCATCGTCGAATACTATGTATGAGTTTGCTGACGGACTTCGTTACACATATTACTGTAGTGGTACATGTGATGCTGCTTATTGGAGTTCTTTAGAGATTTCGGATGCAATTCCAAATCCGAACCCATACACATTTGATGGTGAAACATTAACGATTGATTTGTTTTTTGGTAACACATTTACACAACCAGTAGTGTTTGAATGCGATTGTGATAAAATTGTATGGGATGATAGTCTTACATCTCAATATGATTGGGTACGTGTAGGATTTGATCCTAATAGCTGTGGTTCATCTATAGATTGTGCAGAATTGGGATACAATGTTGGAGACTCATGTCAAGGTGGTTGGGGCGTTGTTGATGAAAATTGCGACTGTGTTCAAGTTGAGATGGATTGCTTAGGTGCTGCGGGTTTAGATATTACCTTACTTATGGCATACTTTTCGAATGAATGTGCAAACCAAAACAATGTTGACTCTTGGTGGTATTGTGGACTTATGGAAACATTAGTTGCTGCAGAAATGGGTGATGGAGAAGCATGCGCAACGATTGTTGAGTGGGTAGAAGCGAACAATTGGACAGATGCGTTAGATTGCCCAGAATTGGGTGGTAACATTGGAGACTACTGCATAAATTTAGATGGAACATTGGGAGAAATAAGTGAAGGGTGTGTGTGTGTCGAAGACACAACATGGTGTGATTTGGAGGTTATCACAAATCTACTGTCTAACGATGATGGTTCAGGAAACGGATCTGTAGAAGCGGTTGTAGAAGGAGGAGAAGCGCCCTACACTTATATATGGGAATCCTGGAACGGGGGAGTGATTGGAACGGAAGCCATACTTAACAATTGCGTAGCTGGAAGTTATTTTGTGCAGGTGACAGATTACGATGGTTGCGTTGCTTTCGGTGGCGAAGACGTAGGCTTAAGCGTCGATACTCTTGAGTGGGATTGTCTAAATTTAAATATGAACATCGGTGACCCTTGCCAAAGTGGTTGGGGTGTGATTGATGAAAATTGTGACTGTGTAGAGGATCTTTTTTCTGAAGGATGTTTAGCCGGTTTCAGCGTAGTTCAGGCATATGAAGATAACAACGTGATTCCTTTTGAACTGTTTGTTTACCTGGAGAATTACGATGAATCAAATGATTATTATTGGAGTTTCGGAGATGAGGGATCTAGTACAGACCCCTTCCCAACTTGGATTTATGAAACGAACGGTCCATATGTTCTTTGCTTGACTGTTTCAAATGAGGCGGACAGTTGTTCTACAACATACTGTCAAAATATAGCGATTGACTCCTTGGGTTGGGTAGATGGGTTACAGGATGGGTTTACGATAAATGTGTTAAATGGGAATGAAAATTCCACCATTGGGATCGAAGTGGCTCCAGAGGACTTGTTTTCTTTCTCGGTATTTCCCAATCCAATTATAGGGTCTGAGCTCCACGTTCATTGGGTGAGTAGCTCATTAAATAACGTAGAATCAACGATAATGTCTTTAGAGGGTAAAATTGTTGCACGGCATACGAGCGCCAATTCTTCGACAGGTTCTTCGATGACCATTAACGTAGATCAATTGTCACCGGGAATGTACATCTTACAAGTACGTCAGGGTTTCAGAACTCAATCTAAGACAGTTGTCATTCCTTAGGATAGAGTTACTACCTTTTATTTAATTAATAGATTATCAATGAAATGAATCTCAAGACATCGACAATTTGGTTATTTGTATTTGTCACTTCTTTTTTGAGTGCTTGCGTAAAAGAAGATGTGGATGAAACAATTATAATATTGCCAGGTGACAACGATCCGGAAACAACTTTTGTATACGATTGTGAATTGCTAGAATTGAATTTTTCCGATTCGTGTTTAACAGAAGTCAACGGTGTTGTGACTGGTGGTATAGTGAATGACTATTGTGATTGCTTAGTCAACACTCCGTGTGATGTTGCCGCAACAATCTTGTCAGAAGATGACAATGGCACGGGTGTCGGCTCATTAACGGCATTTGGTTATGGTGGAACTTTAGACTACACTTATTTTTGGTTTCTAGATGGGGTAATGATTGGTTCTTTTGAGGAAATACAAGGTTTATTTTCTGACAATTATCAATTGATAATACAAGATACAAATGGATGTTCGATGTCCTACATGGCTATTGTTGGTGAAGAT
>Ga0307984_1000098_pt1 | contig 33603 bp, 23 predicted proteins | sample EllFjometageno78_FD_203169 | JGI IMG/M metagenome (GOLD analysis project Ga0307984, IMG submission 203169) | Marine microbial communities from Ellis Fjord, Antarctic Ocean - #78 | ecosystem: Environmental > Aquatic > Marine > Unclassified | place: Southern Ocean | collected 2014-10-09
ATAGTAAAGTGGCAGGAGCACAACGATAATAAAGAGATAGCCCACCATGTATCCAAGGACCATTTGAAGGTAGGTGAAGCTTTGTGTATTCACCCAGCCAGGGATGGAGATAAAGGTAACGCCACTCAGTGATGCGCCTACCATTCCGAAGGCCACCACATACCAAGGTGCCTTTCTTCCAGCCAAGAAAAAGTCAGAAGCATTTTTGTCACGGCCGGTGATGTGGCCGATGAAAAACAACACCCCCACGTAGAGGCATGAAATGAGAATAAATGTAGTTGCTGACATGGTCCCAAATTTACATGTTCGAACACCGGCGTTGGCGTTTTATCTTTACACCGTGCAACAACTCCCTTCACGGCTCATTGAAGCCGCCGTTGATCAGATTTCCACTCTGCCTGGCATAGGTCGTAGAACCGCATTGCGGCTGGCCTTGAGCCTGCTTAGGCGTGACAATGAAAGGGTTCGGTCATTGGCGGATGCCATCGTCGCAATGAGTGAAGGAGTGAAGCCTTGTGACGTTTGTCACAACTTAACGGAACAGGTTACGTGCTCGATTTGCACTACGCCGACCAGAAATAAGGACCTGATTTGTGTGGTTGAAGACATTAGAGATTTACTTGCAATAGAAAATGTAGGCACCTTTCGCGGTGTGTATCATGTTTTGGGGGGGGTAATTAGTCCCATGGATGGTGTAGGTCCAGCTGATTTAAACATTGAGCCATTGATTCGGAGGCTTGCCGAAAAAAACACGGCTGCTGGCGTTGACATTTCAGAGGGTCCTGTTTCTGAAAGCGCCACAGAAATTATTTTTGCGTTGCCAGCAACAATGGAGGGGGATACAACTTCATTCTATTTGTACAAAAAAATGGTGTCATTCGAACTCAAAATCACGACGCTCGCTCGTGGTGTAGCTGTGGGGGAGGCTTTGCAGCACGCTGACGAAGCGACCCTTGCGCGTTCCATGGATAACCGGACTTTATATGAGTGCTAGAAGATGAAGTTATCTGTCATTATAGTCAGTTATAACGTTGAGCATTTCCTTGCGCAATGCCTTATCTCTGTAGAGAGAGCGATTGCGAATTTTTCAGACCAAACTCCTTCGGCCGCTTCTCAAATTGATGTTTTTGTGGTCGACAACATTTCGGTGGACGGAACATGTGAAATGGTGAAGGAGAGGTTTCCATGGGTGAGTTTGATTGAGAATTCCGAAAATGTCGGGTTTTCTAAAGCAAACAATCAAGCGATTCATATTTCAAATGCCGAATACGTTCTCCTTTTAAATCCAGACACCGTCATACAAGAAGATACATTTACTAAATGTATTTCTTTTGCCGATGAGAACCCCAAACTTGGGGGGATGGGCGTGCCCATGTTTGATGGCTCAGGGACCTATCTTCCCGAGAGCAAAAGGGGGATTCCTACCCCTTGGGCATCTCTGTGCAGGATTTCAGGTCTGTTTCGTTTGGCACCGAAAAGCAAGAACTTGAACAACTACTATGCAGGACATTTAAGTGCAGATGAGAATCACAAAATTGACGTGCTAAGTGGTGCGTTTATGTGGATGCGTAAATCGGCTCTGGATGAAGTAGGTGTGCTGGATGAAGACTTTTTCATGTACGGGGAAGATATCGATCTCAGCTGGAGAATTGTTAAAGGAGGGTGGGAGAATCATTATTTTACCGGCACCAGAATCATTCATTATAAGGGGGAGAGTACAAAGAAGGGGTCTCTCAATTATGTGTCGATTTTTTACAAAGCGATGTTGATTTTTGCGGCCAAACATTTTGAAGGTTCTCAAGCCAGATCATTTAATTTTTTAATTCGGATTGCCATTTATTTCCGCGCATTTATTTCTGTTTTGCGTAGAATTGTCACGCGAATGACTTGGCCACTTTTGGAAGGTGTTTTTCTTCAAATAGGGCTTTACCTGCTCCTCAATTTTTACGCAAATTATTCAGGAATCCAATATGACACATATGCCACAAATGTTGCGATGGTGATCTACTCATCGGTATGGGTGTTTTTCCTTTGGGTTTGCGGAGGATATGACAAACCATGGATTCCGAGAAGGGTGATGAAGGGCATCGCTGCCGGTTCAATTGTTCTGATCGCTTGTTATGGATTGCTTCCTGAAGATTATCGTTTCTCGCGTGCAATTTTGCTTTTGGGTGCGATTTGGTTTTCGGTAGTCGTTTTTTTCGGACGCATCACTTTGGGAGGTTGGCGTTTGGGGGCGAAGCCCAAATCAAGACTTCTCGTAGCGGGTGGAGATGAGTCGCGTTCAATGAAGCAGCTTTTGGAGTCTATCGAAATTAGAGAAGGTATTTCAGAAGCGACACACGTGATCCATCCAAATGAATTAAGTACAATTGTAGATGTCGTCAGAGTGCATTCCATTGGAGAGATTGTGTTTAGTGGAAGAGATGTCAGATCGGAGGACATTATTACGGTGCTCGCTTCTCTTGTAGACAAGGCTGTCGTGTGCAGAATTGCCTGGACTGATGACGGGTATGTAATGGGCTCAGGAGGACCAGGTCCGGACCCAGTGACCGAGTTAGACAGAGCAATATATGGTCCGTCAGCCCGCCGTTCAAAACGTATTTTTGACCTGTTTTCTTCATTCATTCTGCTGCTTGTTTTCCCTTTGCTTTTTGTTTTCAGGCGGTCGGATTGGATTGCGTATTCATTTAGGGTATTCCTCGGAAAAGCAACATGGGTAGGACTTAAGGGTGTCCACAAACAGTCGCGTCCCAACATTATTAATGCAGTTGAAAACGATGACGTTAGAGTCAGAGAACGTCTTAACCTTGCGTATGCAAGAAAATACAATTGGTTTGAAGACCTCAAGCTTGTCCTGAACGCATTACTTTTACAATCTGTAAACTGACTATATGGCAATTATAGATATTCTCCTCCCTAAAATGGGAGAAAGTGTGGCTGAAGCTACTATTATTAACCTTTTGGTCGAAGCAGGCTCAAGCGTTGAGGCAGACGAAGCGGTCGTAGAAATTGCGACAGATAAGGTTGACAGCGAAATTCCAGCTCCTGAAGATGGCGTATTGTTGGAATGGCTTGTCTCCAAAGACGATGTCGTTCAGGTAGGCGATCCCATTGCGCGTTTCGAAATAGGAGGCGAGGCCGTTGTTGCGCCAGTTGCTGAAACCATTGCCGTTGTAGATTCTGCGCCAGCAGAAGTTGCTACATCATCAGCAGTTGAACCTTCTTTGTCAGTGAGTAACGAGTTAGGTTCTGTTTCAGAGCCAGAAAGAACGGGTGCATCAGGCAGGTTTTACTCTCCTCTAGTCAGGAGTATTGCGATTGCGGAAGGGGTCGGTATGGAAGAATTAGAACAGATCTCAGGTACAGGTTCTGAAGGTCGGGTAACGAAGAAAGACATGTTGGCATATCTATTGAGCCGCGTGAGTCGCAGTTCGGCATCCAATATTCCTGTCAAAGAAAAGTCATCTATGCCGTCACCGGTGATTTTAGAATCCTCTATGGATGCACACCCTTCTTTTAAATCCATTTCTGGTGGGTACGAAGTTGTGGAGATGGATCGGATGCGCAAACTGATAGCCAAACACATGGTTGACTCGGTGCATACATCACCTCACGTGACTTCTTTTGTGGAAGCAGATGTGACGAGTTTGGTCTTATGGAGAAACAAGAACAAGAACAAGTTTCTTGAGAAATTCGGTGAGAAGCTTACGTTCACCCCTTTGCTCGCTGAAGCAATTGTCAAAGCGATTGGGGATTTCCCCGGTGTCAATGCGAGTGTAGACGGTGACAATGTGATCATGCATAAAGGGATACACTTAGGTATGGCTGCGGCGCTTCCAAGTGGAAATTTAATTGTTCCCGTGATTAAGAATGCGGATTCATTCAATTTGCAGGGATTGACAAGAGCGGTGAATGACTTGGCCAAACGTGCTCGTGCTGGACAACTTGGTCCAGATGACATTGCTGGCGGCACCTACACAATGACGAACGTAGGAACGTTTGGCAATGTGATGGGGACCCCGATCATTAATCAGCCTCAAGTGGGAATTCTCGCATTGGGAGCGATTCGTAAAAAGCCAGCTGTAATAGAAACACCGGAAGGAGATATGATTGGAATTAGACACATGATGTTCCTTTCTCATAGCTATGATCACAGAGTTGTTGACGGTCAGTTGGGAGGTCGTTTTGTCCGTCGAGTAGCTGATTATCTAGAGAATTTCGCGTCAGACCGCCCGATAGAAGGATAGCCCATGTTTAATTTCATGATGCGTATACAAAGTCCACTTATTTAACTTAATTAAGTACTTAACTTGTGAGTATGTTGAAACACCCGATCTTATTTGTAATTATTTGTTTTTTTACGGTTTTATTTTCAAATAATATTCTGAGTCAGACCCATTCGAAATCTCCGCGTCATTCTCTGTCTCAGTCCGACAGATTGGTGTTTGATCAGGCGTCTATGCTATCTGAAGAAGGCGTCTATCACGAAGCGGCGAGGGTGTGGAAGGGGCTCGTGGATGATTATCCAGATTGCGGAAATTACAGGTATCACTATGCTGTTTGTCTGTTAAATTCTGGAGCACCAGCAGCGTCAGTGAACAAGGAATTAACAAATTCTATTTCTGTGTCAGGTTCTTTAATTTCAGGTTCAGGGGAATTTAATGAAGATATATGTGCAGCTCCTGTAGACGTTTTGGTGTATGCGTCTCAAGTAAAATTGTTGCTTTTGGAGTTTGAGGAGGCGCTTAGTTTGTTGGCTCGATTCAATGTCGAAGCAAAAAAAAGGAACCCACTCCGATATACAGCGGATCTTCTTCTAACGAATATTGAAACTGCCCAAAACCTTATTGCGAGTCCCATTGACGTCCAAGTGAGGAATATGGGGCCGCTTATCAATACGGAGTTTGACGAGACGCACCCAGTGGTTAGAGCAGATGAAATGCAACTGTTTTTCTCTTCTCAAAGGGCCAGGCCAAATGGGTCAAATCACGGTTCTTTCGACCCGAACACGAAAGATCATTATGCTGACATATACGTATCTGACCGTGACACCTCTTGGGGAGAAGCTGATTGGGTAAACATTGGTCTTGAAAAGCACAAGTTTGCTTTGGCTATTTCTCCTTTCGGCGAGAATCTTACGATTTCACATGTAGAGGGTTGGGAAGAAGTGGTTTTTCATTATAATAAAAGAAAAGGCAAATGGCAAAAGGCTGTTTCCTCGAGTATCATTCCCGCTGCACCATCCGAGGGAATGATTGTGTTTTCGCCAAACAATTCATTCGCGATCATGAGTGTCGCAGAAAGAAAGGGGAGAACCGGATTTGATCTGTACCAGTACACTAAATTGTCAGACGGAAGTTGGTCAAATCCTGAGCTCATCGTGGGTCCCATCAATTCTGACAGAAATGAGATGTCACCGTTTATTTCTGCTGATGGAACTTTGTTTTTTGCATCGAATCGACCCGAAAGTATGGGGGGGTATGATTGCTATCGCTCCGTGTTTGACAATGGAAAGTGGAGTGACCCGGTGAATCTGGGATTCCCTATTAATACAGTTGATGATGACATGTATTTTGCAATTTCTGCTGAGGGTGCGCGCGCATATATCGCCTCTAGAAGAGACCGACCCTTAAATGATTACGACATTTTCGAAATAACATTTACTGAAGAGACGCAGCTCGTGAATGGCAATGTTATGCTGATAAACGCTCTTCTGGAGGTTGAGTTTGACCGCATTACTCTGACATCGATGCAATCCGCGGAACATTTTTGCGTTTTCGAAGCCAGGAATGAGGGAGATACATTAGACGTGCTGGTATTAGAAGACAAACAACAATTTCTAAGCGCGTTTCTATACGGAGGTCAATCTTACAGAATAGATTACTATAAAGACGGTGAAGTAAGCTTCACCGACAGTATAGAAATTACACCAGATGCGGGTTACCATTTGTATACAGACCCCATCGATTCGTATGAGGGAGGGATTTCTGGTGACGGGACTTTGCTCGTGGAGAAATATATAGCACCAGAACCCGTGTTGATATGTGAGGTGCCTAAAGAAGAAGGATGGATTTGGGTTAAAAATCTCAATTCACGCCAAATTCACACTCCTGAAATTGAAATTAAAATTCCTTCAATGGTAGATGAGGTTGTACGAAGAATCAATGAAGAGGGACATCCACAACTGTCTATTTCTTCAAGTGCATTTAGAAATAAAATAACATCCTTTGAAGACGCGAATGCCCTTTCGGGAAAGCGTTCAGTCAATGTTAAAAGGAGAGTGAAAACGATTTTGTCAGAGAAGGGATATCAGGATGAGGTGGATTACACATTCTTGCCTTATGAAATAAAGGTTGTGACGGACCCAGACGACGTCTCGCCTGATTACGTGAAAATACAAATAACATCAAGCCCTCAATAACAGGTTTTACGACAATGATCATGGGAATAGAAGAAGGATTAAAAAAGCTCAACCTCAAACGTCCGCTCGTTGTTTTTGATTTAGAAACCACAGGTGTTCAAGTAGGTAGCGACAGAATAGTGGAGATTGCGATGATTAAGGTTTCTCCAGATGGGTCCATCGTTAGGAAGCCAGAGAAAGCAGGTTCGGAACATCGGATTCTCGTCAATCCAGAGATGCCGATTCCCTTAGAGTCCTCTTTGGTTCACGGGGTTTATGATGATGATGTAAAGAACAAGCATACATTTGGAGCAATCGCGCCTGGTTTGGTGAAGTTTCTTCAGGATTGTGACCTTGGAGGTTTTAATTCAAATAGATTTGATGTCCCCATGCTCGTAGAAGAATTTCTGAGGGTGGGTGTTGATTTTGGCTTAGAGGGGCGGAACCTTATTGATGTCCAAAACATCTTTCACAAAATGGAGCAGCGTACGCTTAAAGCCGCGTATGCGTTTTATTGCGGAAAAGACCTAGAGGGCGCTCACGAAGCGTATCCCGATACTTCGGCTACTTTAGAAGTCTTGGTCGCTCAACTTGACAAGTATGCGGACAAGTCAATCATTGATACCAGAGGAGAAACAGTTGGTCCTGTCCCGGGAGATATGGATTTGCTCCACGAATTTTGTCAACGCACGAAAAATGCAGATCTCGCGGGCCGTTTGATTTATAACGATGAGGGAGTCATCATTTTCAATTTCGGAAAACACAAAGGAGTGTCCGCAGTTGAGCTTCTTAAGAGAGACCCGGGATATTTTGGTTGGATGATGAAAGGAGATTTTCCGCGCTACACAAAGAGAGTGCTCCAGCAAATAAAAGATGGGGAACTTAAATAGCTGTAAGTGAAAATAGCCGTACTCGTCTCCAACGACCTTTCTTTTGACCAAAGAGTAAGGAAAACCTGTAAAGTGTTAGTCGATGCTGGGCACGAGCCCATCCTTGTGGGGCGACTTCTTTCAGACTCAACGCCATATGACGGTCCTGGCTCTGCCATTAGATTTGCTTTGAAACGTACCTCTGGGATGTTTTTTTATGCGGAATTACAGTGGGCACTTTGGAAGTGGCTAAAGCGTGCGGATATCGATGCTGTATGGGCGAACGATCTTGACACCCTCCTTCCAGCTTTGCTTGTCTCAAGAAGACGCAAGCTTCGAATTGTGTATGATTCTCATGAGTATTTTACTGAAGCCGCGGGGTTAACTGGACGTCCATTGCGTCGTTGGGTTTGGCTTACAATTGAAAAATATTGTATCCCCAAATTAAAGAAGATGCTAACGGTGAATGAATCCATTGCTGCACATTATAGATCGCGCTATGGCATTCAGGTAGATGTGCTTAGGAATATGCCTGTATTGACCGCCGTTCCAGAGCTTTCTGACCGGAAAGCTTTTGAAGAATTTAAGATCCCCACAGACCTTCCTATTTTGCTGCTACAAGGCGCTTTCATGGACCGTGATCGAGGGACAAGTGATGCTGTCGACGCTTTAGAACGCATGACCGATGTGCGACTCGTATTGGTGGGAGCTGGTATTGAATTCGAAGAATCAATCAAAAGAATGAATGATCCACGATGGAGTGGACGACTTCACTGCATCCCTAGACTTCCATATGAAAAGCTGAGACTTTTAACAGCTTCTGCCGACGTCGGCCTTTCGTTAGACAAAGGGATGCATACAAATTATCTCTTAAGCTTGCCAAATAAATTGTTCGATTTCATTCATGTAGGCCTTCCTGTCGTAGCAAGCCCTATGGTTGAAGTAAGGCGTGTTGTTGAAGAAAATGGGGTGGGGGTAGTGATTGAGGATGTAACGACAGATGCGATTGCCCGTGGAGTGTTAAAAGTCATTTCTAGTCCCCGAGAAATGTGGTTTGAAAAATGTATGGCAGCAAGAAAGAATCTTCACTGGGGCACCGATTCCTATTTAATTCTGGAGCATCTGAAAGGTTAAGACAGCTGTTTCTTTAACCATTTGAGGCGTGTAAAAACATGTTGAGCAATTTGGTCTTGAAGGGAAGGGAAGATGTTGCGCTTAAGAGCTCGTTCTTCTAGGTAAAGTGATTGTGTAAATTTTCTACTGACGCCTCCAGGAGCAACTTCAGAGATTACGGTATCGAAACACATACACCTTGCGCCCTGATTCCATAGTTTGAGATTTAAATGATAATCTGCCAAGACTTTAAATCTTAAATCATATGGCTCATTGCGTAAAACGGTCCTTGAATAGATTGCTCCTTGATGGTGTAATGTGTTTCTCCATTTTAATGAAGCATTCCAAACAGGTTGATAGAATTCAGGAACTCCTGATTCTCTCGGTGGAAGAAGATGTACTCCGAAGGCCAAAACTTCTGTGTCCGGGCCTTCTTCTTTTTCTTCTTCTTCTAAAATGCGTATTAATTCCGCAAAACCATCTTCGGTAGGCAGGTCACCTGTCCCGAAAAACACGACCCATTGCCCTTTTGAAAGGGCTACTCCCTTGTTCATGGCGTCATAAATCCCTTTGTCTGATTCAATTTGGTGACAATCCATTGAAGCCTCGTTTTCTCGTATCCAATTGGGGCTGTCATCAGATGATTGGCCATCAATGACGATAAGTTCGACGCGTTTGTTCCGGAATTTAGTGAACGCTTTCAGTGTCTCTTTTAATCCTTCAAGTTGATTGTAAGAGGGGATGATGATACTGAGCAGTGGCGAGGTCTCTTTTGTCATTGAGTGGACCTTATCTCACCCTTTTCACAGATTAAGATTTTGCCAGGGAACTCGGTCATAGATGCGTGGTCATGTGTCGCCATGATAACACTGCATCCAGAGTCTGTAAGTCCGTGCATTAAAGTAAGAATGTCTTTGGTGGTTTCTGGATCCAGATTCCCTGTGGGTTCGTCAGCGAGAAATAACAAGGGTGAATTTAAAAGGGCCCTTGCGATAGAAACGCGTTGTTGTTCTCCTCCTGACAGTTCGTGTGGAAACTTATAGCCCTTGTGTGTCAGTCCGACTCGCTTAAGAACCTCGTTGATCCTAAGCTCGATGTCTTTTTTTGACTTCCAGCCCGTGGCTCTTAATGAAAATTCGAGATTGTTGCTGACCGTTCTGTCTGTTAAAAGTCCGAAGTCCTGAAAAACGATTCCCAGTTTACGTCTAAGCTTATGAACGTTTTTTCTCGTCAATGAAGACAAATCCATGCCGCAGACTTCCCCTTTTCCGCTCGCAATATGAATGTCTCCATAAAGTGCTCTAAGAAGGCTCGATTTCCCGCTCCCGGTTTTCCCAATGAGATATAGGAACTCACCTTGACCAATTTCTAAATTGACATTGTTTAATACGATGTGTTCCTGTTGATTTAGAGAAACATCTCGTAGGTCAACTAATAGCGAGTCTGACACTGTGATAGCAGTTTAGGTTAATCTAAGTTGAATAGCGCTTGGTCAATCTCAGGATTAACTGAAATTGAACCGATACGTACAGCCATGGTTTGCGTTCCAGCAACGGTTACAACCTCCATGGGGAATTTAAACCCTTCTCCAAGGTCGATGTAGTTGTTGAATTTTGTTGTGACAGACATGGGTCCCTCATCACCCCCTGTGATTGATTTTGTGAAAGAGAGCATTTTGGAGTTGAGATCAAAATAGCAAGTCATATTTATCACTTCAGTGCTTTCTTCAGCTTCACAACATGTGAATTGAATAACATGGTATTTATTTCCATTCATTTCCTCTACTCCGAGCAGTTTAGAATCGATTCCATTTTTTTCTGCGTGAAGAAGAAATAGGGGGTCCAGTTCTTCCCATTGAGCGCTTACCAATTCGTTGTCGGTTGTCGCAATACGAGTTCCCATTTGAGATGAATAACCTCCATTGTCAGTGACGACGTTTGTCATCACTTCTTGACCACTCATTGCGAATGATGTTCGCGCCCCTCTTTTATTCCTTTTGTAGGATACCGAATGCGTGAAGCTTAAAGTCATGCCGCCGCCCATTTCCATAGATCCAGTGCGAAGTACTCCACTTATCTTAGAAATGGATTTAACACCTCCGATTGCCTCGTAGTGTCCTTTGATGATCATTTCTGCAGTGACCCCGTCTTCAGTGGAGGTACGTTCTATGATGGGTTTTCCATATGCATCAAAAAACTCTACAGTGCCATTGGTCGCAAACTTGGTGAGTGATTCAGCGACACTTATATTTCCGACACACGTTATATGCAACTGGTCGGGGTGGAGGTGGTTTTTTGCAACGCGCTGAACATCTTCTATTGTAACTGCGTTAAGTTTTTCTAAATAGGTTAAGTAATAATCCGCTGGCAGATTGTACCGTTGAATATTCAGTGCGAATCTTGCAGCAGTATTGGGGTTTTCAAGTGAACGCGCAAAACTTCCCGTCATATAATTCTTCGTAACAGCGAAAGATGCACTGTCAACGGGTTCGCTTGTCATACGGCGTATTTCATAAAGAAATTCAACTACGGCGCTGTCAGTCACTTCATTTCGGACATCTGCGTATGCCGTAAAAGAACCCAACAGTGGGTCAGTTGAAATGTTTGACCTTGCTCCATACGTAAACGCTTTGTCTTCCCGTAGGTTCTGCATCAACCTGCCAGAAAAAGCACCGCCACCAAGTATGCTGTTCATCACTGAAACGGCAATCGCATCTTTGCTTCCTGGAGGAATCGTGACTGTGTGGGTTAGCTTTAAGACACTTTGGACGGCACCGTCCACAGGTGACAAACAAACTCTATTTCCTTTTGGGCGGGATGGCAACTCCCATCTTTTATAAGGGATGTTAGCGTTTCTTTTCCATTCACCGAAAAACGAATTTGCTTTGCCGTATGCTGTATTTGCATCGATGTCCCCGACAACTACAAGGGTGGCAATGTTTGGATGAAAGTACGTCTTGTGAAAATCAACAAAATCTGCTCTGGTTAAAGTATTGATGCTTTCTGGAGTCGTGACTTCGCCGTAGGGATGGCCATCGCCATAGATAAGAGACCGTGTAAGAACATCTGATATTTCAGAAGGTGAACTTTCAGCAGCTACAAGTCCAGAAAGAGCTTGCGTGCGCAAGCGTTCCAATTCATTCTCGGGAAACGATGGCTCGAAAAGAATCTCAGACATCAAGCGAAGGACGTTATTTGTATGCTTAGTAAGCCCAGATCCACGAATGCCTTTCGGGCTGACACTTATCGAAGCTCCGAGAAAGTCTATGTCTTCGTCGAGTTCTGCTTTTGATTTGTTCTTTGTTCCAGAGCGCATCATTTCACCAAACAAATCCAGCATTCCAGCTTTGTTCCCCTCGAAAATGGGTGCATATTCGAAAGACAACGTCCAACTTATTGTGGGCTGTTTGTGGTTTTCAACGACAATCAGTTTCAAACCGTTATCTAGGGTCAAAAGTTTAGACTCCCCCAGTTCTATGAGGGGTGCAGGACCTGGCTCAGGCGCTTGAGATCTATCTACTTGAGAATAAACGCCAGTATGTGATAGCGAAACAGTTGCAAATAGAATTGCGAGGGTGATGTTATGGAAGATTCTCATTGTTTTTCTTCTTCTTCTTGGTATAGGAAATAGAGTGTTGCGCGTGTATTCTCGTCGTAATATTTCTTAGCGACACGTTGAATGTCTTCAGGTGTGACGGCCAGGTATCTATCAATCTCTGTGTTGATGAGGTTTGCATCTCCAAAATAGGTGTGGTAATTCGCAAGTTCTTCTGCAATACCAGCCATGGTCGAATTGCCTGACACAAATTGTGTTTCAATTTGATTTTTAAGTTTTTGAAGTTCGCGATCTGTAATAAGTTGCGTTTTCATCTTTTCAAACTCTTCATTCATGGCAGCTTCAACCTCAGAAGGTTCAATGCCCATGTTGACCATTGCAAAAGCAAAAGTCACCCCCGGATCTTCAAGTCCGAAACTGAAGGCGCCGCAGTAAAGAGCCAATTGTTTCTCATCGACTACAGACTTGTTGAGCCGACTAGAAGCACCTCCACTTAAGACTTGATTGAGCATATCAACGGCGTAGTAGTCAGGTGTGCCCTGAGCAGGGATGGGGTAGGCCTGAATGACAACGGGGAGTCGATCTTTTCCATAGACGATGCTCCTTCGCTCCTCAGTTCTCTTAGGCTCGACTTCAGTGGGGCGAGGAATCGCCTTCGTCCCTTTCGGAATGTCTTGGAAGTACTTTTTAACCAGTTGTTTTGCACTTTCGAGATCGATGTCCCCAGCAATACTTAAAGTTGCGTTATTTGGCACGTAGAACGTATCATAAAAATCCATGAAATCAGCATGGGTTGAAGCATCAAGATGTTCCATTGAGCCTATGGGAGTCCACTGATATGGATGCACATCGTAACATGCGTCCATGGTCTCAGCGATCATGCTTCCATAAGGTGCGTTGTCAACCCTTTGGCGTTTTTCTTCTTTCACAACTTCGTTTTGAGTATCGATGCCGATCTGTTGAATTTTTGCGTGAAGCATTCTTTCAGATTCTAGCCACAAGCCCAATTCGAGTTGGTTTGAGGGGAGAAGTTCATAGTAGAAGGTTCGGTCTTGTGAGGTGTTTGCGTTAAGTACCCCACCTGCATTTTCAACGTAATGGTCAAATTCACCTCTTGCTATATTTTCACTCCCTTCGAAAAGGAGGTGCTCGAAAAAGTGAGCCATCCCTGTTCTAGAGGGGTTCTCGTTTTTTGACCCCACATGATACATGACGGTGACAGCTACTATAGGAGTAGAGTGGTCCTCGTGAAGAATCACATGCAAACCATTTTTTAGATCGAATTCTGTGAAGTCAATATTGGTTGCGCTTTGGCCGTAAGCGTTTAATAGTATAGACCAAACCAAGATGCTACTAAGTAAATATTTCATGTCCATAACTGATGAGTAATAGAAGACGAAGTTAACGCGAACGGGGGGTATCTTGCCGGTATGAATGCGGATAATTTTATGCTCGATTCTGAGTGGTGGACACTGGATGATGTTTTTAATCGACTCTCTAATTTTCAGACGGGTGAATTCATCTCTGACATGGACCCAGATGTGATTGCCAGGGTTGAAAAATGTCACAGTTATTTGGCCTCTAGAATTGCTGAAAAAGGAGAGACTATCTATGGTGTTAATACAGGATTTGGCTCCCTGGCTCACACGAAAATTGCGCCAGATAAGTTGTCGGAATTGCAGGACAATATTCTGATCTCTCATGCGTGTGGCGTAGGTGACCCTGTTCCAGATGTAATCGTTCGTGCGATGCTTCTATTGAAAGCGAAGTCACTCAGCCAGGGTCATTCAGCAGTCAAGCCAGAAACGATATTTCGTCTCTTAGATATGTTGGAAAACAATGTCACTCCTGTCGTCCCTTCTCAAGGTTCGCTCGGCGCATCAGGTGATCTTGCGCCTTTGTCACATCTCGCAATCCCTATGATTGGTGAAGGGGAAGTAAGTGTGGGTGGCGCTAAGCCTGTCCACTCTTTAGATGCCTTAAAAAGTTTCGGGTGGGACAAGCTTCAACTCGATCCGAAAGAAGGTCTTGCATTAATTAATGGAACACAGCTCATGCTTGGCTACGGCGTGATTTCTATGCTTAGAATTGAAAGATTGTTAGAATGGGCAGATGCGATCGGTGCTTGGTCTTTGGAGGCTTGGAGTGGATTGCCTTCACCATTCGATCACGATGTTCATCGAATTAGACACCAAGAGGGCGCAATCGCTGTGGCTGAATCAGTTCGGAAGTGGTTAGACGGTTCAGAAAAAATGTCCACACCCAAAGATCATGTGCAAGATCCTTATTCATTTAGATGTATTCCACAAGTTCATGGTGCTTCAAGAGATGTCATTTCTGCCGCTAGAAAATTATTCGAAAATGAAGTCAATGCTGTCACAGATAACCCATTGGTTTTTCCTGATGAAGACAAAGTCGTTTCGGGGGGGAACTTTCACGGACAACCTCTTGCGTTAACACTAGATCATCTCACCTTAGCGATACATGAACTCGCGTCTATTTCTGAGCGCAGGACTTTTAAACTTATGAGTGGAACACGAAGTCTTCCTGCCTTTCTTGCAAAAGATCCGGGGTTGCATTCAGGTTACATGATCGCACAGTACACCGCAGCGAGTTTGGTGTCCATGAACAAACAACTTACGACTCCCAGTTCCGCTGACAATGCCGACAGTTCTAACGGACAAGAAGACCATGTCAGTATGGGCGCGAATGCAGCTCTGAAACTCTGGAAAGTCATTGACAATGCGGAGCAAGTTCTTGCAATAGAAGCACTATGTGCTGCTCAGGCATCAGACTTGGGAGGAATGGCTGGGCTGGGAGAAATGTCACCCAAGCTCGTGAAGCTTCAAGAGTCACTTCGAGAATCGGTACCTTTTCTATCTCAAGATGCATATATGGCGCCTCTTTTAGGTGATGCGCTAAGCTGGATTAAAAACAACTTGCCTGAAGACATAGACAAATGCCATTAATAGAAGATTTAGAACGCTCCGGGTCTTGGCTTTTCCGGTGGCGCAGTTTTTTACCGGTTGTCATTGTGCCCGCGGCTTTATACGTGGCATATATCGATAACAACAACCCCGCATTTAATGATCCCCGATGGCTCGCTCTATGTTTGGGGGTGGGGTTTTTAGGACAAATCATTCGCGCCTTTACGATCGCCTATGTCCCCAAAGGAACATCTGGACGCAACACCACTGAAGGGCAGGTTGCAATGACTTTAAACTCTACGGGCATGTATGGTTACATACGTCACCCTCTTTATACTGGGAATTTCTTTATGTGGCTTGGGATTCTCATGCTCACGGGGAATTGGATTTTCACGACAGCAATCTCGGTTACATTTTGGGTTTATTATACCCTCATTGCAATGACAGAAGAGCGTTTTTTGAGGAACAAATTTGGGGACACATATCTGGATTGGGCTTCTGGAATCCCAGCGTTCTTTCCTCGTACTTATCAATGGAAGAGTCCCGGTGTGTTTTTCTCTTTTAGAAATGTCCTGAAGCGAGAGTACAACGGAGCTTTTGCCATGGTGATTTCGTATGTAGCTGTGCATACGATGCACTCTTTTCGAGAAGGAATGAATTCAGGATTGGCATGGCAAGATTCAATACTTCCAACACCTCTTATGCAGTCTCTTTTGACGACGAGTGCCATTGCATTCCTGTTGCTCAGATTTTTGAAAAAGAGAACAAAAGTTCTCGACGTAGAAGGCCGAGAATACACTTAACAAGCATACCTCTGGTTTACTCAGTTCTTAAGTGACTGCGGCCTTGCGCATGATCTTACGTAACAGATTGGGGAAGAAGCGACTCAAGTAAACTGCCAAAATTTCCGTCCTGCCTATTAAGATCTGAGCTTTGCGTTTCTCTACGCCTTTCACCAGTTTCCTCGCGCATTCCAAGGCTGTCATTCCAGCGCCTGTTTTCGCATCCATCGTGCCCTGCTTTGTGCCGTCTCCCACAACTGCATTTAAGGAGATGTCGGTGGCGATAAACCCTGGGCAAACCATGGTTATTCCTATGCCATCTTCATGGTGTTCAGCCCTCAGAGCCTCAAAAAATCCATGTAGCGCATGTTTCGCTCCGCAATAGCCAGAACGCAATGGAGATGAGAATAAGCCCATCAGGCTTGTCACGACTACAAATTGACCGGATTTTTTTGAAACAAAGTGGGGGAGTAGCGCCTTCGTCAATGCGACAGTTCCAAAATAATCGATTTCCATCACCCGTCGATCAACCTCCAATGAGGTCTCTGCGGCTAATGAACGTTGACTTATTCCACCGCAGTGAACGACAATGTCAACCGTGCCCACTCGATCTAAGACGTTCTTTACAAGGATGGGAAATGAGTTGGAATCATTCAAATCCAAAGGGGCAATATCAAACGTTGTCTCTTGATTTAAATTTAGTTTCTCGGAAATTTCTTTTGCGACCTTTCTTAAAGCATCTTCTCTCCTGGAGGATAAAATCACCTTTGCTCCCTTTCCAGCATAAATCTCTGCGCAAGCTCGACCTATGCCGCTACTTGCCCCAGTAATCCAAACGGTACCCGGCCCATTGCTCATCATTCACTAAGCGTTAAGCGTCAATATTTGCATATTTCGCATTTTCTTCAATAAACGCACGACGTGGAGGAACCTCGTCACCCATCAACATAGAGAATACATGGTCTGCAGCAGCTGCGTTGTTGATCGTCACCTGACGCAATGTTCTTTGCTCAGGGTTCATCGTTGTAGACCAAAGCTGCTCAGCATTCATCTCTCCAAGTCCTTTATAGCGTTGAATTCCGATGCCACCATCTGAGTCAGATTTGCCACGCAATTCAGCAATAAATTCATCACGTTCATCATCTGACCATGCATACTTTTGTTTCCCACCTTTTTTAACCAAGTAAAGTGGAGGAGTCGCGATATATACATATCCATTCTCAATGAGCGCTTTCATGTGGCGGAAGAAGAATGTGAGAATGAGCGTTTCAATGTGACTTCCATCTACATCGGCGTCACACATGATGACTACTTTGTGGTAACGTAGTTTCTCAAGATTCAGCGCTCTTTCATCCTCTTCTGTTCCAAATCGGACACCCAATGCAGTGTAGATGTTTTTGATTTCCTCGTTTTCAAATACTTTGTGGGGCATCGCCTTTTCGACATTAAGGATTTTACCCCTCAGTGGCATAATGGCTTGGAAATGTCTATTTCGCCCTTGCTTTGCGGTACCTCCCGCAGAATCTCCCTCGACGAGGAATATTTCACAAAGAGAAGGATCTTTTTCAGAACAATCAGCGAGCTTTCCTGGAAGTCCAGATCCACTCATGACGGTCTTTCTCTGAACCATTTCACGGGCTTTTCGCGCAGCATGACGTGCTTGAGCCGCGAGAATGACCTTTTGTACAATAATGCGCGCATCATTCGGATGCTCCTCTAAATACGCTTCGAGCATCTCACTTACCGATTGAGAAACAGGCGCGCTAATCTCTGCGTTACCGAGCTTGGTTTTTGTTTGGCCTTGAAATTGCGGTTCAGCAACTTTAACAGAAACAACAGCAGTCAATCCCTCGCGAAAATCATCTCCGCTGATATCAAACTTCAACTTGTTCAACATGCCAGAACTGTCAGCATATTTCTTTAAAGTGTTTGTCAGACCTCTTCGGAAACCAGTAAGGTGTGTGCCTCCTTCGTGGGTATTGATATTGTTTACGTATGAAAATAAATTTTCAGAGTACGAAGTGTTGTAAGTCATCGCAACCTCTACAGGTACACCTGCTTTCTCACCACTCATATGAATGACGTCAGAGATCAAGCTTTCTCTCGTGCTGTCAAGGTATTCAACGAAATCTCTTAATCCATTTTCAGAGAAAAAAGTTTCCGTTTTAAAGACCCCTTCTACTTCCTCTTCGCCTTCAGCAGGTTCAGCAAGAACGCGCTCGTCAGTAAGTGTGATTACAATCCCTTGATTCAAGAAACTAAGCTCTCGCATCCTGTCAGCAAGTGTCTCGTAGTTGTATTCAACGACTTCGAAAATTTCTGCGTCAGGAATGAATTCAATGATCGTTCCGTTCTGGATTGAAGTGCCACATTCTCTGACAGCATATTGTACCTCACCTTTTTTGTATTCCTGTTCGTATGCTTTGTTGTCTCGATGAACTTCAGCTCTAAGATGAGATGAAAGTGCGTTGACACAAGAAACGCCGACACCGTGAAGACCTCCAGAGACTTTATAAGAGTCTTTGTCGAACTTTCCTCCAGCACCAATCTTTGTCATGACAACTTGCAGGGCAGAAACGCCTTCCTTTTCATGCATCCCAACCGGGATACCACGCCCATTGTCATATACTTTAATTCCGTTGTCTTTTGTGATCCAGACATCGATTTTGTCACAGTGACCAGCCAATGCTTCGTCAATGGAGTTGTCGACGACTTCATAGACCAAATGATGGAGCCCTCTGACGTTCACGTCACCTATATACATAGATGGACGCATACGTACGTGTTCCATCCCCTCTAGCGCAAGAATCTGGCCTGCGCCATACTCACTTTCCGTATCTTTCTTTTTGTTGTCTTCTGACATAATCCTTATCTTATTTCTAGACTTTAAAAATACAAAATCTTACACGAACAGAGGCAATAATTAACCACTGAAAACAGTCATTTTTACACGTAAAGCTGAGGTTATACACAAGCCGCAATTTTTAGAATGAAAATTGCAATTGTTTGGGGCATAGATTGCCCCGTGAATCAGACAATTTAGAATGCGTAACTCGCTCCGAATAGTGCCTGGAATCTTTGAACGGGGTAGCCCACCCAATTTCTGTAGCTTGAATTTGTGACGTTACTGCAACGAAGCCATACCGCAGTTCTGCTGTTGTATCTGTATTCGATTCCGATGTTTGCATCGATGTATGATGGCAGTTGCACTGCGTATGAGTATATATCACCATCTTGCTTGATAGCTACTGCATCAGCGCTAGGTGAAACCTGGGTTAACGCTGTGCGAGTGCCGATGATTTCAAGAGCGCAATCAACTTTGAATTTCTCAAGGAAACCGTAACTCGCTTCCACACTCCACTTTGTCGAAGGAAGATTCCACGCATTTTCAAGTCCATTTGCATCGTATTTAAATAAAGTTCCAGCCAAACGTAGTTCTAAGTTGTCTATTAAATCTAATGTTAAATGACCGCCAACCTTCTTTACTGTAAGCGTGTCGTAGAAGGATGAAAATCGTGTCCCAGAGTCTAGCAACGTGTCGTTGACAAAGTACATGTAGTCTTCATAATGAGCGGATGCGCCGAATACTTGAAAACTTAAGGCTTCGGTGATCGTCCCGCGCATCCCGATTTCTATTTCTTTTGAGATGCTCGTGGTGCGAAATTCTGAATCCAGAGAAGAGTAGTAAAATGGGTTGTCACGTACTACAGTCTCAAGACGGTTTTGGTCGAGTCTTCCATCCAGACTGATGTAGGGGACAAAAACATCACGTAAGACGCGCAACGAGGCTTCAACTTTGGGGTAGAAATGAAAACTTGACCCTTCACCGTTGCGACTTTGCTTGTCGGCATCGATCCATAACCCTGCGCCCAAACGTACAGTAAGAGGTCCTCTATAACTGGTCACCATGGGAGTGATGCTTGCAATTGCAGCATCTGTTTTCAATGTATCCGGATTGTTTGTCCCGATCACCAAACGATCGATGTTCATATAACCAGATAAAGAGAAATGTTCTTTGCCCACGAATTTGCCTGCTTCAAACGAAGCTTCGTAGTTGTTTTCTACAGTAGACTGTAGGTCATGCATTTGAAACCATCTAAGGGCGATTTCGTGATTTATATCAGTGCTGTCACGATGGTGACTCTTAAGGGCTACATCAGCTCCCACGGTGATATAACGCTCATGTGTTCCAAGAGAATTCAGAGGGAGTAATGAGTCATTTTCTGCATTGCCATAAAAAACGATGTTTTTTCGCGACAAATCAGCCGAAAAGTCTACGCGTTCTTTGCCGATAAATCGACTTATCCAAACGCTACCTTTGCTGTCTTTAAATCGTTCGTCAACCAACCCCAGTGGAGCATCTGTTGCGAAATGCGAGCCATTAAACCCCCAAGTTCCTTCACGTGATCTTAAATCAGTAAAGCTGATGTCAATGAGGGGAGTGTTGTTTAAGCCATATCCAGCACGTGCATATCCTCGGTAAAGTCGTGAAAGAGGTGCGTCTACGCGAAGCCTTACAGGCTCTATCATTGACCAAGCAGGCGATACGTTCATACGCTTGGCAAGCAAACGATACGCGAAGTCTCTTTTTCTATTCTCGAGTTTACGAAGTTCAGGCCAGCTTTGTAATTTCAAAGCGTCCTTGACAACCATCTCTCGTTCGCCGACAAATGTTACATCCATCTTCAGAGAGTCTGTATTCGTATTCTCTGAAGGATTTTCTTGAGCAAACACTCCAGAACTTAAAACGACAAGAGATAAAAAGGGGATTGAGAAATGATTCATTATTTATCGTTTACTTCGTTTTGTGTTCCAGTCTCAATTAAGTCTGTGCCATTAAGCTCGCTGCCTTCCATCGACTCTATTTCCATCATTAAATCACTGCAGGCATCTTGAACCCATTCAACGGAAACATTTTCCATGATGCTCTCTGCTGTTGCTCGGGCTTGGAAAAGATCGTCCAAGCCTATGTAGGTTCTCACCAGAAGTAGGAATCCCTTAAACTTCCATTCATCATATGAGGAGAAATCACTAACGAGGGTGAAGATGTTAGATTCGGCACTTTCGTAATCCCCCAAGTTGTATTTGATTTTTGAAATCATAAACTGTGACTCCGCTCCGGCATTTCCACCGAATTTTACAGTTGATTCGAAACAATTCAAAGCCTCCTCGTATTCTTCGGAGTCAAAGTGAATTCTACCAAGCCAAATTAATGCTGTTCTCTTGATTGATTCAGGAGTGCCTGGGTCTGAGTAAACATCTGTAGCGAATGTAAAAGCTTGTAGGGGTTGATCTAGGAGATAGTAACAACGCATTTGTCCGATCGATGACTCAAGTTTATTTGTCTGAATGCTAGAAATGTCCGCTAAGAGTCGGTAGTGTGTAAGTGCGCGAGGATAATCCCCCTCATTCCATGCAAGCGTCGCGGCAGCAAGTGCTGCTGCTTCTGTAAAGTCTCCAGGAGGCAATACCAAGACTGCTTCATAAGACAACAACGCACCATTTTTATCGCCCGCATTGTTCAGGCATGCAGCGAGGTAGTATTGCGCCTCATCGAGGTGGTTTCCATTCTTGTATTGCCTTAAATACTCTTCCAATCTGGGGAGGGCTTTCGTGTATTTTTCTTCTAAGGCCAAAGACACGGCCGCATCAAATAGTCGGCTCTCGATATCTTCTCCCGACAAGCCTACGGCAGCAGGCAGATTGTCAAGGAGTCCACGATCTATAAGGAGTGGCTCGACAATGTTGTACGCATCTGCTGCGATTGGGTCGTTTCCGTATGTGGTGCGAATTCTGTCCCACGTTTTGAGAACGTCATCTGGTCGGTTTTGTTTGATGCCTATTAGACATAAGTCGACGAGCGCTTCCTTCGTGCGTGGATTGCGGGGATGTGCGGACAGGAGAACATCTAATCGACGACGAGCGTCCACAAGTTCATCGCGCTCGATTTGGGTTCGTGCACTTTCGTAAAGGGCATCAACAACGAATCTGGACTTCGGGAATTCATGGAGTAGTTTGTCCAAGCCCTCAATTTGTTCCGTGAAGGCATCGGCTGCTTCAGTCAAGCTCATCGACATTGCCCTTTGGTAGAGGATATAGTCAACGTTCCCTTTGTTTTCAGTTGTTCTGTCCAAACATCTGTCGTAGTAGGTCACCGCTCGATCAAATTCTTTCTTTGCGTAGAAACAATCTGCAGTTCTTAATTCCGCATCGTGTATTCTTTTGGGCGCATCCTCTGGATGAGCTTCCAGATATGAACGGAACGCAGAAAGTGCATCGGAATATTTTTTTCTTTTAAAGAGAGCGTACCCTCTGGCGTAATCGGCTGCAGGATAATATGAACTTAAATATCCCCCAGGAGCCCTAGAGAACTTTGAATAAGAACCCGTAGCGTTCACATAATCTCGCAAAGAAAAATGACATTCGCCTTCCCAGTAATATGACTCCGCTGCGAGTTGAGCATCTATGGGATACGTCCGGACTTTGTTGAAATACACCAATGCTTGCTTGTACTTGCCGCCTTGAAATAGTTCAACCCCTCGGTTATATGCAAGGAGTTGATACGATTCGCGTACCGTAAGATCTTTGTCTTGGATTTGGTCTAATGCGTTAAGACCTCTCTCATAATCTCGGCTCGTGAGATATACATCTAAAAGAAATCGATATGCTTCGTCACGTCGCACTGACGTAGGGTATTGATCAAGATATTTCTGAAAAGCCACAATGGCATCATCAAAAGGATTGTATGAGAGCTCGAAGGCAAGCTTTGCATAACTGAATAACGCATCCTCCATGATCTCAATATCATAGTTTTTAGATGCTGCCCTTCCGAATGCACTTCTCGCTTTGCCTTTTTGATCGAGTTGAATATAACAATCCGCCATATGGTAGGTCGCGTTTTGTCCCAGTTTGTTGTCTTCTCGTGCTGTTATCGCCAGGACGTCCAAAGCGTCACTCCAGGCCCCGATGCGATATCGTGTGTAACCAACTTCATAGGCGAATTCAGATTTCCGACCTGGACCTTGTGTCCCTTCCCAAGCCTGTTCAAGGAATGGCGAAGCCGACTCGAAATCTTGATCCTTGTAAAAGGCGTCTCCTACGAGTCGAGATATTTCAGTTTTTTCTTCCTTGTCTAATCCCGCGGATTCGTCAAGGAGGGGAGGTCCGTATTCTTTAAGTCTTGAAAATTGTTCAGTTGCGTGGAGCATTTGGGCAATGTAAGTAGGAACAACATCGATGAAGTCTGGATGAGTAGATATCGCTTCAAAGCCCTCAAGTGCAACCTGTGGATTCCCTTTCATGTATGAGATGTGGCTGAAGTAATACGTTGAAGGAGCTAGATACGCACCCTCTTCTTTCATGACTTCAAATAAATCATAACGGGCAGCTTCAAAATCCTCCTCCTCAAATAAGCTGTGTCCTCTTTTAAATCTCAATTCTCGTTGCTGATCTTTTGGCAATCGTCTTAAATCTACTTCGTTAAAAGCTGCTGCTGCCTTTTTGAAATGTCTGCGTTTGTAATGATGATCTGCGATTTCCCACAAGACCTTCTGCACATAAGGGCTCTCAGGATAAGCGGTGACAAAGGCGTCGATTCGATATTCAGCGTCTCGGTTGTACAGGTTTAATCCGCACAATGCTTCGAAGTAAGCTGCTTTCACATAACGTTCAGATCTGTCATCGTCCTCAAACTTCATGAATTCGCCGAAACTCTTCATCGCAAGGGCGTATTGTTCTTTTTCGTATGCGTCATTTGCTTTGGCCCAAACCCTTTCTTTGGGCTCTAGCTCATGAGTAAGCTGTGATTTAACTTCTACTGACGGTGTCAAAAAGAATCCGCAACTGAGCATAAGCACGAGTGGGATTCTAGATATTTGACTTGGGTTTTTGAGTTTGCTGGGCATGTTGGAATGATAGAGCTCTATACAAACGAATTTACCACGTACGTAGGGGTCTATATCGACATGCTCTTGATGTTCTCAACGGCTGGATGTGTGTGATTCGGGTTTCAGACACAACATTTTAGGCTTTTTTTTGAAATCTCTACGGGTTGTTTTTCACGATAAATTCTGTCCGTCGATTGGATGCTCGGCCTTGTTCTGTATTGTTAGAATCTTTAGGGTTCACTTCTCCAAACCCGATCGCTTGTAAACGTGAGGGTTCAATTCCCGATTCTTCAAAGAAATTTTTCACCGCTTCTGCTCTTGCTTGACTGAGTTTTAAGTTGTCTTCAGTTGATCCGACATCATCTGTATGACCTTCAATCTGCATCGTGTGATTCGGGTTCGCAAAAATGTATTCAGCAAACTTCCTTAAAATGAGTTTTGTTGTGTAAGTAAGTTCACTTTTGTTTGTCTCAAACTGGATGTCTTTCAGTTCAAACGCATCTATTTGACTGGATTTTTTTGCGCGCACTGTAATGGTTGGTGTAGGTTCTTGTGATTGGATTTTGTGATCGCTGTGTTCATTGTCTTCTTGCGCAACATGAACGACAGTGGCTTCAAATTCCAAATCCACTCCAGATACGTTTAGAATGACATCCTCATTTCTGTCTACGTTGATCACTGCCGCAAATGACCCATCGTCGAGATTGAGGTTAATTTCTTCTACCTGTCTGCTTTGAACGTACTCTATTGTGAGTCTGATGTCATCTGATGGTGGAGAAGGATCCACGACTCCATGTATGACTTTTACGGCTTCGGGTTTGAGTTCATTTGGCAAGGGGAAACTTAGAATATCTAATCCTTTCGTTCCGCTTCTTCGGCTCGCAAAAAAAGCCTCGTTTCCGTTTGAGGAGACGACAAGTCCATGCTCATCACCGGTTGTGTTTACAGGCATGCCTAGGTTAACTGGTTCAGACCAAACATTCATGGAGTCTCTTCTCGAAACCCACAGATCATATCCGCCCCCGCTCGGGAGCCTCGTGCTGGAGAAATACAATGTCTTGCCATCGGGATGTATAAATGGGGCCTTCTCCTGCGCGCTAGTAGATATGGGGTACGGCAGTTTCTCCGCATGTGACCAATGGCCGTTTTTGTCTTTGATGCTGACGTAAATATCCATTGTAGGGTTGCCGTCATCGTCAAGGGTTGAATTCTTCCTCGCAGAAGCGAAAAACAGTTCATCACCCTTGGCACTTAATGCTGGTTGAGCCTCCCACCCCAAGGGAGTGTTTATTTCGGGTCCAAGCAACTTCAAGTCTCCCCAATAGTAAGAAAAACCTCCAGTATCATTTCCCCCACTAACAATATAAGTAGTCGTGAATAAGTCAATGTTTTGAGGGTTGTTCGGTGTGGGATTTGATGCAGCTACGACAAGTAACCTGTTGTCTATTGATAAGCTAACCCCTCCGAAATTCCCTCCATCATTGAATGGGTAGGACAGCAATTCTCCTCGATCGAATTCTTCTTCATTAGACTTCCTTTTTGACCAAACAAAATCTTCCACTCTTCTTGATATGACATCCCCTCTAAATCTTTCGTTTCGTGCTCGGGTAAAGAACAGGATGCTTCCGTCTGGAGACAGAGCAGGGAGGTATTCATCGTCGGTTTGGCTTGTGTAAGGAAGTGGTTCAGGCTTGTAAGCGTTGCGGTTTGAATAATACTGGACTTCGAATCGTGCCTCGGGAATCATTTCCAAAACATCTCGTCTTTTTCTCGCATTGAGCGGAGACAACATCTCGTTTTCTGCTTCTTCATCTGTTTGCGCAATGAATTTTTCGAATTCGACAAGTGCAGAAGATGCATCTCCAGAAATGAATGCCAAGACGCCGAGGATATAGTTTGCCTCAGACTGATCTCCACATAGCTCAATCCAGTTTGCTGTTGCCGCCCTGCATTCGTCTATGAATTCTCTGTCTTTTTTTGCCTGTTTGAATAAAAACCCTACAAGTGCTTCGTAGGCTGCGCCGAAATCATCCTGTCGGTTGACAACTTCATTCAGCATTTCTATCCTTTCTTCGGTTGTTTTCTTTTTCTTTTTATCTGTTGCTTTTTCGAAGAGGCTCATGGTTTTTGATGAGACATCTTCTGGAGTGGGGCAGGTTTGTGCCAAATATTTGCAAGGAGTTGCAGTCAAAGTGAATAAGACAAACAGAAAGGTGAAAGACTTATACATGTGTTCTCTTAACGCTTAACTTCCTCCAGTTCGCCTTCGCTTGCTGCAACAAGTGTACTCACTGTTCCATCACCGGTTACATTGACTACAGTTCTGCACATGTCGAGGATTCTGTCCACAGGAAAGATCAGCGCAATCCAAGCTGGATTAAGGCCGACACTTTCGAGTACAATGATCATTAGGACCAGTCCTGCGCTTGGAACGGCGGCGGCTCCAATCGACGCCAAAGTTGCAGTCAGAACAATGATTGATTGTTGTGCGATGGTCAAGTCCACCATGTGAAACTGAGCGAGTGCGACGACTGCGATCGCTTGATACAAGCTGGTTCCATCCATGTTTACTGTTGCTCCTATAGGAAGGACGAAGCTCGAGCTGCGTTCTGAAACACCTAAGTTTTCCTCCACGCATTTCATGGTTACCGGCAACGTGGCTACGGATGATGATGTAGAAAATGCGGTAATCTGTGCATCACGCATCCCCGAAGTAAATTGCCTCCAACTCATCTTCTTGACAAACAATGAGACAATGGCAGGGTACACGATAAACGCCATGATGAAAAGGCCCAAAACAACGACAACAGAATAGTACAATAGAAATGTAAGTAGTTGTTGAAAATGCTCCGGATCGGAACCTGCAGCCTTCACAATTTGGCCTGCCATAAGCGCAAAAACAAAGATGGGCATCGCCTTCATGACCACCCAAACCATTTGAATGAACACCTCATTCAATGCGTCTACAGCTTTGACCACTGTTTTCTTCTGCTCTGCTTGAAGTCCAGTCACCACGATTCCAAAGAAGATCGCAAAGAATATAATTTGCAACATTTGCATGTCACTTAAAGATTGGAAAATGTTTTTCGGAACGACATCTACCAAGGGTTGAAGGGGGCCGCTATTTTTTGTGTTTTCCGCTTTGTTCAGCTTGTCGCTGACCCATTCATTCTCTTCAGTGACTTCTGCTTGAATGTCCTCTACTTTTTCAGCAAATTTAGGCAATGCAGAAATGGTGATGTTGTCTAACCGAGTAATGTCATTTGCATCTCGCCAAAGCTCATATCTGATCCTGTTGTCCTCTCTAAGTGTTTCGCTGGCGTGTGTTCCGGGCTTAAAAATATTCACAAGTGTTAAGCCCACAATCACGGCAAACATGGTTGTCGTCAGGTAGATGGCCAGTGTTTTAACGCCCATTCGGCCAAGCTTTTTCATGTCTCCCAGACTCGCGACACCACTTATAATGCTGAATAGAACAAGCGGGACAGCAATGAGTTTCAATAGATTTATGAAAATATCTCCGAAGGGTTGAATCCACTTTAGCGTAAATTCATTCCAACCAAACGCCAAGCTCATCCAGGCATATATCACACCAAGTATCAGTCCTATAATTACTTTCCAGTGCAAGGCCATTCCTTTGTTTGTAGATTCTTTGCTCATTGTTTTGTCAATTCTTTTGTCCAGAGGTCGTTCATAAACGTGCAGATCTTTGCCTCAACAGATGGTCTCCCAAGACCAATGCGACCATTGCCTCAACGATCGGAACGGCTCGGGGTAGAACACAAGGATCGTGCCTTCCTTTTCCGCTTATCGTCATTTCTTCACTGTCTCGGTTCACTGTATTTTGTTCCTTTTTAATTGTTGAAACGGGCTTAAACCCGATTCTTAAAACGATCTCTTCTCCATTAGAAATCCCCCCTTGAATGCCTCCACTTCTGTTTGTCTCAGTATTGACACCGCCATCCTTGTCTGTTCTGAAAGCGTCATTGTGTTCTGACCCTTTCATAAGTGTGCCACTGAATCCCGACCCCACTTCAATGCCTTTTACAGCAGGGATGCTCATGAGCGCTTTTGCCAGATCTGCTTCGAGTTTGTCAAAAACAGGTTCTCCCCATCCCGACGGAACATTTTTTGCCACAACTACAATTGCGCCTCCTACTGTGTCTCCCGCGTTTTTAACCTCTTCGATGCGATGAATCATTCTGTCAGAGATGTCCTTTGATGGGCATCTTACAATGTTCTCGTCAATCACAGATCTCTCAAAAAAAGCAGGAGGGAAGGGGACTGAGATATCATGTACTCTTTCAACATAGGCACTTATTTCAACCTTGCTTGCTGCGAATAAAAGTTGTTTTGCAATGGCTCCTCCCACTACTCTGCAGGCGGTTTCTCTTGCGGAAGATCTCCCTCCGCCCCGAATATCTCTTAGGCCATATTTGGCTTCATAGGTATAATCAGCGTGTGAGGGTCTATATGCGTTTTTCAGATATGCGTAATCTTTGCTTTTTGCATCCTTATTCTGAATGCAAAACCCGACAGGTGTGCCAGTACTGCTTAAAGATTCATCTTCGTTTTTGATTACGCCAGAAAGAATTTCGACAATATCGTGTTCTTTCCGAGCCGTAGTGAGGTGAGATGTGCCAGGCCTTCGGCGATTTAATTCGCCTTGAATAGACTCAATATCAATGGTTAAGCCCGACGGTACCCCATCAAGAATACCTCCGATAGAAGCCCCGTGAGATTCGCCGAACGTAGTTATTTGTAAGAGCTTGCCAAAAGTATTGCCTGCCATAGCCTGCAAGATATAACTTGCAGCCTATGCAAACACTCTTTAAAGACATCAAAGGATTGGTCGGTTGTTACGAAATCTCACCATCTTACTTGGCCGGAGCTGAGATGAGACAATTTCCTGTTCAAGACAATGCATGGATGACTGTAGAAGGTAAGAAAATAACAGGGTTTGGCCCCATGTCTGAATGTCCCAAATGTGACGGAGAAACGGTTGTGTGTTCTGGGCGCTACATCATTCCATCTTGGTGTGACAGCCACTCTCACCTTGTATATGCTGATGACAGAGCAGGTGAGTTCCTCGATCGGTTAAGAGGATTGTCGTACGAAGAGATTGCAGCAAAAGGAGGAGGTATTCTCAACTCTGCACGTGCCATACAGAAATTGCCTGAGGACGTGCTCTTTGACAGGTCACTTGACCGCCTTCTGGATGTCATTAAACTTGGTGTAGGAGCGCTAGAGATTAAATCGGGTTACGGTCTTACTCTCAAAGCAGAGCGCAAGATGTTAAGGGTGATTAAGCGTCTGAAGTCTGTTTCTCCCATTCCACTTAAGGCCACCTTTCTTGGGTGTCATGCTGTACCTGCTGAGTTCGACAATTCGTCGGATTACACAACCCATGTCATTGAGGATATGCTTCCCGAATTTGTCTCGGAAGGGCTTGTTGATTATGTGGATGTTTTTTGCGAAACAGGCTACTTCTCATTGTCGGATACACAGCGAATTATAGAGGCCGCTTCGAAATTAGGCGTTAAATCTAAAATTCATGTTAATCAGTTTAATATACTAGGTGGAGTGGAGTTGTGCGTTAACAATAATTCCCTGAGCGTAGATCATTTAGAAGTGATCAACGATGAAGATATTGCCGCTCTGAAAACAACGCTTTCAAAAGACAGTGAGCATCCTACTTTTCCTGTAGCGCTTCCGCTTTGCTCTCATTTCTTAGGCCTGCCATATACGCCAGGTCGTAAACTTGTCGATGCAGGTCTCCCTCTTGTGCTCGCCACAGATCAAAACCCGGGTACTTCACCCTCAGGAGACATGACTGAAGTGGTGCGTCTCGGGTCTTTGAAGATGGGGCTAGAACCCATCGAGGCAATCGCCGCTGCAACTTTGAATGGAGCCGCAGCCATGGAGCTTGCAGATTCAGTGGGTACCATCTCATGCGGGAAGCGTGCAAATTTCATCTTAACACGTGAAATGAGTGGCTTAGAGGAAATTCCTTACCGATTGAATGACGTAGTTGTTGAAAAGGTGTATGTTAATGGTGAGGTATGGTTAGGCTAAACCTACATTTTGTGAGGTAGTTTTACTACATGCAAAGACTCATTGAATGTGTTCCTAATATTTCTGAAGGACGTCGTCCAGAAATAATTGATGCTGTTACCTCAGTCATAGAGACCGTAGAGGGGTGTAGGCTTCTAGATGTCGATCCAGGAAAAAGTACAAACCGTACAGTGATCACTTTTGTCGGTCCACCAGAAACAATTGGTGAAGCGGCGTTTCGTGTCATAGAAAAGGCCGCCGAGCTTATCGACATGTCGAAACACGCTGGAGAACATCCCCGGATGGGCGCAACAGACGTATGCCCTTTTGTTCCCATCTCTGGGGTTACGATGGAAGATTGTATTCTAGTAGCTCACGCCTTGGGCAAACGTGTGGGAGAGGAGTTAGGAATTCCCGGATACCATTATGAATCCGCAGCCCACACGCCTGAACGTAAAAACCTGGCTTTTTGCAGAAAAGGAGAGTATGAAGGGTTAGAAAAACTGTCATCTGATGAATTTCGACCAGATTTCGGTCCCAGTGCGTTCAATGATCGCGCTAGAAAAACTGGAGCAACAGCGATTGGAGCACGTGATTTCCTGGTGGCTTATAACATTAATATTAACTCAACTTCTTCTCGCCGTGCGAACGCGATTGCCTTTGATATAAGAGAAGCAGGTAGAATGATGCGTGAAGGAGGGAAGGTTTCAGGTAAAATTATGAAGGATGCAAATGGAGCGCCAGTTCGTCAACCTGGAACGCTCAAGTCTGTGAAAGGAATAGGCTGGTATATTGAAGAGTATGGAATCGCTCAGCTTTCCTTAAATCTAACAGATATCAATGTTACACCGACACATGTTGCGTTTGACGAAGCGTGCTCAAAAGCCCAAGACCGTGGGATTCGTGTTACTGGTTCAGAGCTTGTAGGTCTTGTTCCACTCAAAGTGATGACAGACGCGGCAGATTACTTCCTGCGTAAACAACAAAGATCTACAGGAATCTCGGAATCGGAAAAGATTAAGATTGCCATTAAATCCCTAGGCCTGGATGATTTGGCACCATTCAATCCTGAGGAACGAATCATTGAATATTTAATCGGTGGGCTTGGCTCATTCCCGCTCCTTGAAAAAAACCTGCGAGAATTTTCCAATGAAACGGCTTCCGAATCACCTGCCCCAGGAGGCGGTTCTATCGCTGCTTATTCCGGTGCCCTTGGAACAGCGCTTTCTACAATGGTCGCGAACCTAAGCGCAAACAAACGAGGATGGGATGATCGCTGGGAGGAGTTCAGCAACTGGGCTGACAAAGGCCAAACCTTCCATGCGCGTCTGCTCGCTCTTGTCGACGCCGACACAGCAGCATTTAACGGAATCATGGATGCATATGGTCTTCCTAAATCGACAGGAGAACAGAAGTCAACGCGCGATCAAGCGATACAGACCGCTACAAAACACGCCATTGAGATTCCCATGCAAGTGGCGGAGGTCGCTCATGACGCGCTCGAGGTTGCTGAAGCAATGGCTGACTTTGGCAATCCAAACTCCATCACCGATGCCGGAGTCGGAGCCATGTGTCTTCGAACAGCTGTTCTTGGCGCGATTCTCAATGCGAGAGTCAACACAGCTGATCTAAATGACAAAGCGTATGTAGGGACTGTTGTTTCCCGTTGTGAAGAGCTTGTCTCGAGTGTAACATCTCGTGAGGCTGCAGTTCTGGCGCGTGTAGATGCATTGTTGGGATAGAACATCTTCTGTTTATCGGACAATAAAAAAGCCGTCTCCTTAAAAGGGACGGCTTTTTTTACATCGATAAAAATGTATAAAGTTGTTTTATCACTGATTACATGCGGCGCTCTTTAATACGCGCTGACTTACCAGTTAAGTTACGGATGTAGAATATTCTAGATCTACGAACAACTCCGTACTTATTGACAACAATGCTGTCAATGTGTGGGCTGTTGGTAGGGAATATTCTTTCTACTCCGATGCTACTTGACATCTTGCGGACGGTAAAGGTCTCTGTCATTCCAAATCCTCGACGTTGTAAAACAACACCTTGGAAAGCTTGTAGACGTTCCTTTTTACCCTCTGTAATCTTGACGGTGATGGTTACTGTATCTCCAGCACCAAATTTCGGCCACTCGCGCGCCTCAACCATCATATTTGAAATCTCTTTAATCCGCTCCATTATAATATTCTTAAGCCCGTCTAAATTCAGTGTGCAATATTACGAATAAATTGAGTGCGCTCGGCATAAAATCTAACTTTATCCATTAAGTAAATCTGGACGCCTTTCTTGGGTTCGTTTTAGTGCTTCGTCTTCCTCCCACTTTCTGATTTTGGCATGGTCTCCACTTAGCAACACTTTGGGTACTTTTAAGCCTTGGTAATCTGCAGGTCTTGTGTAAACGGGTGGCGCTAACAATCCATCTTGAAAGGAGTCAGTCAATGCACTCATTTCATCTCCAATCACACCGGGGACTAGCCTTACAATCGCATCAGTCAATACTGCAGCGGCCAGTTCGCCACCACTTAATACGTAGTCGCCAATAGATATTTCCAGTGTAACGAATTTGTCTCTGAGCCTTTGGTCTATTCCTTTATAGTGACCACAAATCATCAAGATATTCCCACAAAGAGAGAGTTGATTAACACGGCTTTGTGCAAGTCTTTCACCATCAGGTGTTAAAAAAACAACCTCATTGTAGACTCTTTGAGCTTGTAAATCCTCAATTGCATCGTGGATAGGTTGGATCGCGAGTACCATGCCCGCCGCGCCACCAAATGGCGTGTCATCCACTCTTTTATGCTTGTCCTTTGTGTATTTACGGATATCGTGCAAATGAACTTCCACAAGCCCTTTCTCTATTCCACGTTTCACGATGCTTTCTGCAAAAGGCCCATGTAAAAGTCCTGGCAGTACGGTTAGGATATCTATTCTCACGAGACAAAGGTACTATTTAATAAACATGGAAAACAAAACCCCGAATGATCATATAACCATTCGGGGTTGTCACACATAAATGATGTGTCATGCTTTTTATTCTTTATAACCAGCAGGGTCAGAGATTGCACTGTTTCCTGATGAAGGTTCGTCCTCCTCGTTTTCCCAAACCAAATCAAGTTCATCAATGATGTTTGTTGCACCCGCAAATTTATCTACGATCCACAAAACGTATCGAATGTCTACAGAGATCGTACGTTGAAGTGCGGGCTCAAACGCGATGTCTCCACTCATTGCTTCCCAGTTGCCATCAAAGGCAAGCCCGATCAGGTCACCATTTGCATTCATTACGGGAGATCCAGAGTTTCCGCCAGTGATGTCTGTTCCATGTAAGAAGCATATGACCAATTCTCCGCTTTCATCCACATATTGACCGTAATCTCTGGCTTTAAGAAGCTCTTCCAATCTTGCAGGTACCACAAACTCAGGGTCTGTATTGTCCATTTTCTGTAGAATTCCATTTGCCGTTGTGACGAAGTCGTATTGCACTGCGTCAGCGGGTGAGTAGTCGCCTACAGGTCCATATGTGCAACGCATTGTAGAGTTCGCATCTGGATAGAACGCTTTGTTTGGTTGCATTTCACGGAGGCCTTTCACAAACAACCGGTATCCACGATCGTACTTCGCTTGTGCTTCACTCTCCATTGATCCGAAGTATGTTTCAAGAATACTCATCGCTGCATTGACAGCAAGGTCTTTATTTAATGCTTTTTCAGATGGGTTCGCGATAAAATTTCGCGCACTTTCTTCGTTGACAAGGAAGCTCTTTTCATACATTTTAGTTGCATAACGATCGATGCTCCCCTTGTACTTGTTGTCCACATTCTCAAAGAACGATGGCAAGTTCTCAGGAGCGATGTCTGTTTGGTACTTCGTCATGAGGTTAATAAACAAGTCGCGGTCAGTGGCCATGTCATAATCCTTGAAGAAATCGTCACACAATCCTGAAAGTCTTGCCTTTGTTGCGGCAATTTGATCTGCATCCTCTGAGAATAAACCTGGAGCTGTTCT
>Ga0307984_1000099_pt1 | contig 33368 bp, 44 predicted proteins | sample EllFjometageno78_FD_203169 | JGI IMG/M metagenome (GOLD analysis project Ga0307984, IMG submission 203169) | Marine microbial communities from Ellis Fjord, Antarctic Ocean - #78 | ecosystem: Environmental > Aquatic > Marine > Unclassified | place: Southern Ocean | collected 2014-10-09
TGTGTGCTTTAAGCCAGATGTGAGAATACTCCTGTTGTAATAAATACTGGATAGCGTGTCCATTACTAATTCTCATTCGTTGCCTGTTGTGCATGATTCACAGAAAAATAATCCTTCATACGCTTTAACATTTTTGAGTAGTATAGTATTAGAAGTATAACATTTAGTACAAAGCCCTTTCATAGTAGGGGGTTATCCCCCCTACCTAATTAACTAAGCGGTAGCCAAACCACCTTGAAGGCTAAGAAATCCGACAAGCATCAACAACAACATTCTGTTTTAGGTACACCACATACACCACACTTTCTATTTACAGCATCTCTATGTCGTTCATAATGTTCATCACATAGAACTCGCTTGGCACTAAAGAAATAATGACAATCATCTCGTAGTGTTGCTTCTTTACCACATGGTTCATCACCATATCTTATGATGTGATCACAAGTTACATCTCTAAATTCAGACACACATCTACATGGTGGCTCAGTACATTCACAACTAGACAACGGTATCCTCACATTTTTTGTTGTACTCTTTAGACCACTTTATCAAAAAGTACATCTTGATTGTCAAAGCAATTATTGTTACTAATAGGAATAAAAAGTTTTGATAAAATAACATCTGTGGGAATACAACCAATGGTACAATTAATAATCCAAAGCCCAAGTTCAATCCTACTCCACTCCAAATTTTTCCTATCCTGTACCATGCAAAGTAACCAGCAATAGGAATTAAAAATAATATTAATTGAGTTGTAATGTCAACTGGTTTCATACTCTTTCCTTTTTAGTTTTTTCGTAATATGCTTTTCTCTTTGCTATAACTTTAGGTAATTTATTATAAATAATTGCTTTTGCTTTTGCTTCAGGTGATTGTTTACGCATTTTTGCTCTAGCCTTATTTTCAGGTATTTCTCTATATAGTTTTGCTTTAGCCATTCTTTCAGGTCTTTGATTATATTTTTTTATTCGTGTTTTTTCTTCAGGTTTTGCATTATATTCTTTTCTTCTCGCTATTGCTTCAGGTGTCTGTTGCCATGTTTTTAGTCTCGCCTTTACTTCAGGTAATTGATTATAAATAATTGCTTTTGCTTTATACTCAGGTGATTGTTTACGCATTTTTGCTCTAGCCTTATTTTCAGGTATTTGTTGACGTGCTTTTTTATTTGCCTTTGCTTCAGGTGTATTTCTAGATGCTATTGCTTCAGGTGTCTGTTGATATGCTTTTAGTCTCGCCTTTACTTCAGGTGTATCTCTATATGCTTGTGCTTTAGCCATTCTTTCAGGTTTTAGTTTATTTAATCTAATTTTTTCTTTCACTTCAGGTAACGCCAAGTGTATTTTTAGTTTTTCCTTATTTACAGGATTTTCAATATATTCTTTAGAACGGATTTGATCACGGAGTATTAATTTTGGATAATTTTTTCTAGCAATCACTTCAGCTAACTTTTTTAATTCGCTTTGACGTTTCATGTAAACTTTATCACCTTTTTTTAAACCACTCCAAATTTTACCATACACCCTTTGATGTTCTCTATACTCATCATCAACCCAATATTTTATGGTTGATTTTGCAACATCATATTTTTCGGCAAATAATTTTAAATTAGGATTCTTTGGAAAATTTAATTTAATTTCTTCTATCTCTTTTATTGTTAACTTACTACTTCTTTTCTCATCATGTGTTAATGAATTAGGATTCATAGTCTTTCCTTTGCGTGTTTAAGTGCAACGTATTTATCATTAAATCCAAACTCTTGTTCTGGATGTGATGCTGGTCTGTTATCATTCTCAAATTTATGATGTGGATTAGTCCTCTTTGATATACCAGTTTTCCAGTCATGTTCACCAGCCCTCTCACCCATGCCACAACGTAAACATCTAGTTAATGTTAACACCACTATACTGTTTTAGATTACCCATTCTCCCATCTTTAATCATGTGACATCTTCTACATAACCATTCCCAATCTTGTATGTCTCGTTTATACTCTTGAGATATATTTGCCAAGTCATACGGTGGTACACTATTACAATCTTGACATAATGCTGTTTTTGGTAATAATGATTTAATGTGAGTATGTATTGCACCTAGACCAGCATTTACACCCTTCCACATACCATTGTTTAAACCTGTATTCTTAATCCCATACTTATTTCCGATTAATAATTTACTCATTTTTCCCCTACAAGAATCTTGAAATTCAATATATTGTGGTAACTTATGCCATCTTCTATGATTTGATAAAGATATTGGTTTTACAAATATTCTATTACATTCAGTACAAGTATATTCACTCATTACACTTTACCTTTTTTCAATATGTCATCAGCCTGATCATACACTTCATCACCTAGTTCTTTTCTTAGAGACTCGTTACCTTTGTAAATTTCTTGGTGGGCTTTGATTATTACATCTCTATTTGATGTGACATAACTCATTAGTTTACTATTCAATGCACCTTGTAATGATATACACTCTTGACCAATCTCTTGCATCTCCGCATCATTGTAAAACATTCCACATTTTTCTACGGCTTCTTTTAACATTCTAATTCTAGTCTCCAATGATGCTTCAGCAAATGGTGACGTACCATGAATAATATACTTAATCAAAACGATTTTCTTTTCTTTATCAGTTAGAGTCATTGTTTATCAGCCCATTTTTTCTTTGTTCTAATCCAAGTAAAAACTTTTCTTCCACTGATTGAACATTCTCTCTTTTTACTTTCAATCATGTAACCCATTTTAACTAACTCAAATCTTCTTGGTCTAACTTTGTTTGGATCAGTATAACCTAGAACGTATGCGATTTCGTAATCAGTTGAAGCACCGTTAGCCATGAATGAACGTAACACGATCTCCTGTCTTTCTCCAATGGTTTGTTTAATTTTATTGTATGAGTCAGTTGAAGTTTCACGAATATTTTTAGTCATTCTTCTTTACCCTCAAATTCTTTTTCCCAAAAATCCACAACTCTCTTTTCTTCCAATTTTCTTTCAGCAATAGTTGATGGTTTTAGACCATTTGCTTTCATAATAATATCTCTTAAATCTTCATGTGGTGGTGGTTCTTTATAGGTACCATTTTTTTTATCTTCTTCAATACAATCCAAAAAGAATTTCATTACATTATTCATCTTCTTCATTGTCCCCGTCATCACTATGTTTAGAAAAAAGGTTAGAGTTGCCAACTTGTGACATTCTAAATTGTGTGTAACACATTATGCTTTGATCCTTATTGCATTGTTACCCTTGATGTTTTCAACGAACACACCAACGGTTTTACCGATCCAAGCAGTTGATTCACCGCCAAAAGAATCTATTAAAAAGTTAGTATTCTGTTGGTTTAGTGACCACACTTGTTTTGCGGTTACACCTTGTTTTGACACATTAACAGAACATTTTGGCTTCATACCAAAGTTACTAGATTCTAGTTTTACTTCCGTAAGGATTTCAAATCTAACATCTTCAATACCAACCAAGTCGTTTCCGCTTATGTATTCAGATTCTTGTTTTTCAAATTTTGCCATTTCTTTTATTTCACCTTCCTGTGAGTTTGTTTCAACCTCACTGTTATTGTTGTCAACTATTTCCTTCAACATATCATCATTAGGAAATATTTTGTCTAGTGTATCCTGCACTTGAGGATTAGATTTTAGCAAGTCGCCCAGTTGACTCTTTAGCATATCCTTGAAGGTCATTATACCCGTTGCCCTTTTAGGTACTTTGTCAAGGCTATGTTCACAACTGCTTTTACTTTAAGATCATCACGCTTACATAGTTTGATAATTTTTGCGTGTATCTCATCTGAGACTGCAACAGTTGATCCTTTTTTATTTTCTGACAACAAAGAGTATAGTAATATATCTATTAATATATGTTTCTGCTTTTCTTGTAATTATTCACAGCCCAAAGGAAAATCAATGTACCTACTATTCCAACAACCCCAAAGACACCAAAGACAATTAAATTCATTTAGAATAATTTAGATTTCTTTTTACCCTTCTTTTTACCCTTAGACTTGGATTCAAATCCAGCAAACTCATCTTTACCACCAAACACTGAATCCTTCTTCTTCTTCTTCTTCTTACTGGTCAACAAACCTGATGAAGGTGTTGACATTCTATTTGATGTACCTGAAGTTAACCTTGCATCTTGTCTTTCTAACTTGGTTACTTTCCTTGCACCATATGTAATTTCTTTTCTCTTGTACATACCAGTGATGTTATCTAACCTAACATTACCAATGAACCCTGCCTTCTTTCCTCTCTTTCCTCTCTTACTGACTTTGGTTATAGGTTCACCAAATTCAAATACAATGATAGGTTTAGTTTTCCTTCTTAGTATAGGTGTTTTTAATGGTGGTGGTTTATTCATAACAGCATACTTTTGTTGTTGCATAGTTCCACTACTCAATTTTAATTGAGGTATTTGTCTTGTTATTTGTTTTGTTCTAGTTTTAAATTGTTGTTTATGACCTAATGATGTTTCAGTAGAAAGTTCTTGCTGTTGTTTAACACCACCAATTAATCCACTTTCAAATTCATGATCAATCTTTGGTTTGATTTTACTTTTACCTTTAATGACTTGACCTACTATCGGTGAAACTATTGGTGGTTTAACACCAGCCTTTATTCTTGGCACTTGTATTTGTGCTGGTGTGTGTATAGTCTTTGGTGGTTTAACACCAGCCTTTATTCTTGGCACTTGTATTTGTGCTGGTGTTTGTATAACCTTTGGTTTCTCTATAACTTTACCTGTACCAAGATTAATTTTGGTGGTTGTGAATTGTGGTTTAACTTTTATCACTGATTTAATATCAAGTTTAACTAAAGTTTGTGATCCACTTTCACCAACTGCCTTGTACCCGTCAGGTATTTTATTAGTATCATCAAACTTTGGTTTACTAAAACTACCTGAAGAACCAGTTAATGTTTTTTTATTTAGTAGTGTTGATATTTCATCCTTCGTAAATTCTTTAGTTGGGGTTTTACCTAATTCAACTTTAGTTTCAGTGAACTTTGATGTTGCGGATTTATCAGATAAAGCCTTCAACGGAGTGGAAGATCCCCCACCAGTTCCAGCATTGATGTTTGTTCCAGTGAATTTGTTTACAGGTAGATATGATGTAGGTGGTCTAGGCGTACCCGTATTATGATATGTACCAGTTTTACCAGCACCTTCACCTAATGATACTCTAGTTCCTTGAAAAGTTCCACCGATTGATTTTGATTCACCCATGAACGCATGGTAATTTCCTACTGGTGGTTGTGATGGATCAACACCTGTTGGAACTTTGGCATTTGGTCTAGGTGTTGGTGGAATTTTAACAATGTCATTAATCCCATCTTTTCTTACTTTCATTTTTTTAAGTAACATAGAATTTTTCATTGTACTACTAAATGCAACTTTATCAACTGGTGTAATTTTTGAAGTAACATTGTATATTGTTGTTTCATCATTAGGTGTTGCTTTACCAGTAAATTTATTTATACTATAAGTTCCGTCACTGGTTTCTAAATTCTGTTTCAAATTCATTTTTTTACCACCAGCAAAATAATCACTACCTTTGAACACTGTCTTTTTACCAACTTCTTCTACTATGCCTTTTTCAACTAATCCTTTTTCACCTTGTACAAGTTCTAAATTTTTAGCACCTTTTATGTCAGCACCCGTTGCTATTTTATCTGTATGTTTTTCCATTGGTTTCTTTTTGAATAATGATCTAAGATTATCTTTTCCCACAACTGGAACACTTGTTGATGTTTTGAAATTTTGTAATGTGGATCTTGAACTTGTAATTTCAGGTTTGTTAAACATTTGATAATTATTAAGTTCACCATCAACGTGTATCTTTGTTGGTTTGAATTTTTTACCAAGACCACCAAAGGTGTCAGAATAAAATGTGACCTCATCAATAGATGTTTTAACAGTTTTTGGTTTTGGTGGTTTATTAAATACCATGTGTCTTATTCTGTCAAATGGATTTGATGCACTAACTGTAAAATCAGGTTTACCAATTCGTGTGTATGTCATATCTAAATCAGGTTTACCAATTCGTGTACTTGATACTCTATCAAATGGATTGTAACTTGTAACTTTTTCTTTTAGTGGTACAGGTGCTTTGAAGTCAAATGATTTTGCAGTTGGCATTTCAACTTGTACAGTTCTCATTTTACCCCTTGTTGCAAATCCTGTAATACCTTCACTTTCAAACATGGCAACTTGTCTATTCAAAAATTGTGGTTTTGACATTACATCAGTACCTATTTCTTTAGACTGTCTTACAAATAATCGACCACTTGGTGTCATTATGAAATCTGCTTTGGCTTTGAATCCAACACGATCCCCTTCAAACACTGTAAATTTGTTATACGGTTTTACAATACCTTGTCGTACTACTTGTTGAGGTGCTGTAAACACTTGTGTACCATATTTCATACCTCTTGGGATAGTACCATAATCATACACTTTACTCCCAATTTTATTTGGTATAACTGATATTGCTTTACCAGTTTGACCAACTGCTTTACCAGTTTGCATAGCAATCATAGTTGGAATTTTAATAATTCTTGGTGCGTTACTTGCAAGTACAATAGTACCAACATTACCAGCAGTTTCAACTGCGACACCAGCACCTTTAGCACCAAGTTGTATTGCTTTACCACCAGCAATCCACATCAATGCTTCGGCTGGTAATTCTAATGCAGTTCGTAATGGATCTGCTTTTGCATACTCGTATGCAGATTTTACCCCACTACCTTTCAATGGATCTAATTTTATAACATCACTAATTGTGCCACCGATTAACTTTCCACTTGCAACTTCTCTTACAGGTATTTGTTTATCTTCAGGTTGAAATAGATTAGCGATACTTGCACCCATTGTTATTACTGGTCTATTAGTTACGTTGGCATAGTATTCTAGTTTACCCATTGGTGTAGTAGGCATTGGAAGTTCACCTGAATCTATTGCATTGGCTTTGTTAAATGCGTTCCACATCTTATTATCAGTTCCAGAAAATACATTGGCTTGTTTGTTTTGTTCTTTGACAAATAGATTAGCCTCAACTTTAGTTTTAAAATCAGAAGTATATTCAGCACCGTCTTTTTGTACTGTCACAGTCCATGATTGATTCATATCTTTATTCACTTGATTTGAAATAGGATCAAATCCAAATGTATCAAATGGTTTTTTCTCTAACTTTACAGGTGCGGTTGCAGTAAATGATGTACCTGACATTGTTGGTACAGTTATTGTTTTACCTTTTGGTGCTGGGGTAATTGTTCCAGCCGTTGCAGTCTTTAACATATTATAATTTTCTTCTATCACTTTAAATTTATCAAGTCTTGCACGGGCTTCTTGACGTTTAACTAATTCAGCATTTGGTATTGGTGCAAAGTATTCGTTCTTAGTTCCACCCACCATTGTTTCACCAACTTTTCCAATAGGTGACATGGTTTCTGACTTTGGAATTAATGTAGTAAGATCACCCATTGGTGTACCTGATGATTGCTTTCGTGCCTCAGTGTATTTCACAGGTATTTTAAAAACAGAATTAGGAACGGCATCAAGGTTGTCAAGTTTGTATCCACGTTCAACTAGAAACTTTCTTGTTAATGATATAGCACTTTCACCCGTACCCGTGTTGGTATATTTTTGTGCTGTGACTGGTTCTAACAATGCAGTTGCTAGACCAACATTACCAGCACGTAAATCTACTGTGCGTTGTTGTCTCATAGCATTTTGTATTTGCTGTGTGTAATTGCCTTTAGGTGCTTTGACATTAGTACCCACCAATGATTTTGAACCATAAATGTCAGTAGCCGTGTTTGTACCTGAAGCCTGTGCTTTCTTAACTGCGATTGCACCATACGCTGAAGCAGTTGTTTTTGCCGCCAATCTTCTATGCTCTTGGTATAATGCTTCTGAAGCACCAGTTGGATCTTGAAAACTTCTCAACACCTGATCTCTTGCTTTACCACTTCCTGATATTCTTCCAGCCTGTGAAACCTTAAAGGCTTCTTCCGTTGTAATTCCTCTCGCTTTACCAGCACGTTCATAATAGGCTTGGGTAAATCTACCACCATCATAATATTTGACCTCACTTTTATGATCTATTGGAATACCAGCAAATGTTGCATAATGTACAGTGTGTTGAGAGTCATAGAATCGTTTACCACTAGCAAAAAATTCAGCATTTTTAGTTATCACTTCTTGTTTTATTCTTTCTTTTTCTTTTGCAACATCTGCAAGTCTTTTTGTTTCAACAAGTTGTATCGCAACTCTTTTCTGATCTGCTTTTACAAATGATAATGCTGATGCAACTAATTTATTATCTGCTAATCTTAATGTATTAACTCTAACATCTTCGGCTTTATTAAAAACAGAAACTCGTAACGCTTCGGCTTTATTAAAATCATCAGTGTATTTTGCAACCCGATTCTTTTCAGTTTGTACTGATTCATTATGCACTCTTGTTTGTTCTGTGAATATTTGATCTCTAAATCCTGTCATTATTGATGATTGATTTATAATCTCTTTGTCTCTAGCAGATGTGATTTGTTTATTTGTTGTGGCAACTTCTTTTTCTGCACTTGACAGTAACAATGGTATTTGTTCATCTAATGATTTGATGGTTTTCTTTGCTTGTTGTTGTGATTTTATTCCAGTTACATAGTTATCAACTTGTGATAAATCACTTGGGCGACTTGCTCTATTTTTGGCATACTGTGACTCTAGTAATCTTTCTTGAAATGCTTTATCATCAGGTATTTCTTCAGGTAGTTTTGCTCTAGCAGTTGATCGTTTTGATTTGGCTTCACTGTAAGCATCTCTAGCCGTAGTTGTTTGTCCTTCATACACCTCAACCTGTGCGTTATAAACGGCTGACTCTTGACCAGCTTGTGCTTGTGCCATTTGTGCTTCTAAGGCAATTTCTTTAGCACTCTTTACCATGTGTATATCAAAGGTATCTTAAGTTAATAAATATTATTTATATAGCAGAACTACATGAAAAATTTAGATGGCAGATATTAGTATTATAGAGTTTGTAGTCTATGCTTTTATTGCATACGCTGGTATGCTTATGTTAATTATTTCAGTCATTAGAGAAGCACCTCAAACTAAATCACAGTCATTTGCTAGAGCCATGTACCTCATACCTTCCATTGTATGCTGTTTCTTGTTGGCTGGTATGGGTGAATCAGTAGGGTTATACGAGGTAGTTTCATCTGGAACTGAACAAGGTACAAGCACAACACTCACAGATGTTTACACAATAAACTTGGTAAACCCAGTTTGGATTACAGTTAACTTTATGTTTGCTTTCATTATGATCTTCCACTTTGTCTTGCAAACATTACAGTTGTTATTGTTTAGAGATTAATCCTTAACAAGCCAAGCCCATTCAGGTCTTTCTTCGTATTCTTTATCCATCTAGATTCCTCTAAGTAATGCGATTACAGTTCTGGCTAACATGATAATGTATATCATAATTATACCACCAACAAATTCTATTGGTACACCCATGAAAGTTAGTATATTGAATATGTAAGTTCCAGTTATGATACCAAACAATAGGTATGCAATATTTGCGGCAGCTGCAATCGGGTTATTTACGACTGAAGGTTGATCAGTCATGGTTAATCTCATTTGATATGTATCTTCAGTAAGTTGTGAGTATGATGCACCATTACCTATTGTCCAAACATTGGTGGAATTAGCTGTGGTACAAGCACTTTCAGTTGTGTATGTGGGGTTAGAGGCTGTACCTATCAAAGCACCTGATGAATCAAGACAAAATTCAGCGACATCAGTCATGGTCTTGATTGCACCAGTAGCACCACCTATCTTCTCACCAGTGAACCCACCAGTAGTCTCATCAAATACTCTCATGTCAATATCAATAACATCTCCTAGTGTTACTTGTACACCTAAGAAAGTGAATGATGCGATATAGCAAACAATTATAATTATTAATGGTTTTTCAATCATCTTTGTCTATTCACTCCCCAAGCCATGAATATAACTAATGCTATTACACCAATTATAATGCTTGGAACTGTAATTATTCCAAAGAAGGCTAAGCCAAATATCACACTTGCAGATAATATCACTCCAACTATTGGACTTAATCTGTTAAAGCCCATCATGGAAATTAATATTGCAAATAGTCCAACAATATCTAATGCACCAAAGTCACCTTCAGTTCCATAAGTACCACTTTGGAAGTTTGTAATTTGTGTGACTATTGGTATGTTAGGTACGTTGATTGAATCACCAGTTATTGCATCAAATGTAACACCTTGTTGTGTTAAGATAAAAGTACCTGATGAAGCATCACCAACATCAGATAGTTGAGGTGCACATTGTATCTCAACAACTTCATTGTTAACATCATAAAATGCAAATCCTATTACCTGTTGATCAGTATTATTTGGATTAAGAACTGCGGTCATGTCAGTTCCTTCAACGTGCTGTGTTGTTATCTGTGCGAACTTGTAATCCAAATCACAAGTCATTTGATCCCACCATACAGGATATGCCACTTGTACTTGTGTAACAAGGTCTGCACCACTCATGACAGCACTTCTTTCAAACTTAATCACGTTAAGATCATCTTCATTGACAGCATCAATATCAAACCAATTTGCACCAACGGTTGGATCAAATGTTACAATACCACCATCAACATTAGTTGTTAGTGTAACCAAATTACTAAATCCTGAATTACCTAAAGGTGAAGTTATTGTCACGCCAAAAGTATAACTTGTATCATAATCTAATTGAGGTGCAAAGTTGATGAATGTGTTGGTTGTAGTTCCAGCACTTGTAGTTGGTGTTCCAGTTGTAATTGATGGTGTGACATACCAAACATTGTAAGTAAGATTACCTTGATAATATGCTGGTGCATCCCAATCAATTACCGCACCCTTACCAGTGATACCAGTTGAACCCATTCCAGTGATTTCAGTCTCAGGTAATATGACTATACTGTTTGACATAGTACCAACACCTAAAATTGATACTGCTTGTACATCATAGGTATAACTTTGACCAAATGTAATTAGTGTCCAGTCAGTGTGAGTTAATGTACTCACGTTTGTAAGTAATATTGAATCCCTGAATATATTATAACTTGTGATTGTTGCATCACTGGATGGTGCAGTCCATGATATAGAAGTAGTTCCAGTTGTGAATGACAATACTGGTGCTGTTGCTACGTTTCTAGTTGTAATTGTTGTATCAACGAATTGTGATTGACCTACATTGTTGACTGCATAAATTTGATATGTAAAGTTGGTGTTGAGTACACTTGGAACGGTATCAACTAAAGTGAGTGCAGTTGTATTTGTGATGAATATCGGTGAAGCACTACCTTGTTTTCTATAAACATCATACCCTGTCAAATTAGAACCACCGTTTGTAGTTGGAGTATTCCAAGAAACAGTTACGTTGTAAGGTGTGGTGTTTAGTGCGAGAATATCACTTGTTGCGTTCAATGGTGCTGAAGGTACAGTTGGTGTATCAATAGTAAATGCAGAACTTAATGCACCAGTTCCAGCATTAGATATTGCTTCTGCTTTGAAATAATGAGTTCCAGCAGAACCAACTGTGTGTGGGATAACTGCATTAGATGCAACTGCTATACTGGTATATGTTACATCATCACTGGAATAGTACAAGTTGTAACCAGTTACGTTACTGCCACCATTATTTGCTGGTGCTACAAATGATGCAGTTGTATCAAATGGAAATCCATTAGGATCAGGTATTGCTAATGTTAAAGTTGGTGTATCAGGGGTGTTAGGAGTTGCAATAGATACAGCAATACCTTGTGTTGCAGTTCCAATTAGATTAATTGCTTCAGATTTAAAGTAATGAGTTCCAACTCCTGACACAGTTATAGTTTGATCAGCAGTTACAGCACTTGCAACTAAGGTGTAAGTAATATCATCAGGTGATGAATACAAATTATATCCAGTCACGTTACTGCCACCGTTGTTTGTTGGTGCTACAAATGATACTGTAACATCAAATGGTGATGGATTTGGATTGTTAATTAATAATGTTACACTTGAATCAGAACTTGGTACACTTGCAGTAGTTTGACTTGCAGTGTTAGATAATATTGAAGTTCCATGATCTGAAACTGCTTTCATTGAGTAAACAAATGTTCCAGAATTTGGAACGGTATCAGTGTAAGTTGTAACTAGACCAGTTGTTGTAATTAATGAACCATCACGATAAATTTCAAATCCTGTTAAAGTTCCACTTCCAACATTAGACGGACTAGACCAATTAACTGTAATGTCTAATGGAGTTGTATTAGGATCACTAATCACAGTTGTTACACCCGTTGGTGCATCAGGTGGAGTTCCTGCTAATACATTTGAAACATTTGAAACAGGGGATAAACCGTATGCGTTAATTGCTGAAACTTTGTAGTAGTTTAGTGATCCCAATGTTGGTGTGGTGTGAGGATAAGTTGTGTTTACATTACCTGTGTTTGAAGTTACAATATTCCAGTTAGTTTGATCTGTACTGGTTTCAATTTTATATCCAGTTATTACAGAACCGTTGTTATTTGCTGGTGTACTCCATGATAAGTCAACGTTTGGTGCGTTAAAGGTTGCAGTTAGTCCAGTTGGTGCATCAGTTACCCCACCAACAGATATGGTAGTTGATGTTGATGTGGTTGAGTTAACTCCATTATTTATCGTGAACACTCTATAATGATTTACAGTGTTTGGTGTTGGTGAGGTGTGGGAATAAGTTGTACTGGTGGTTGCAGTATTTACAATTACATTACTCCAAGTTACCCCATCAACACTTGTTTCAATTTTATATCCCGTAACTGATCCAGATGGTGCAGTCCAAGATAGGTCAACGTTTGGGGCGTTAATAGTTGCACTTAATCCCGTTGGTGGATCAGGTGAAGTATCAACTGATATGGATGCACTTGTAGGACTTGTACCGTATGTTGTTGCAGAAGATAAAGCATAATTGTAGATACTACCTAAAGTTGGTGAATCCTGATAAGTTGTACCTGTGGTTGTTGCAATAGTTGAACTATCTCTAATTACATTATACGTTACAGTTACGGGATCTGTAACTACTGCCATGTTAGTTAATGTACTACCAGTTTGTTCAAAGTTGTAATAGTGTGTTAAACCACTTGTACTAATACTATCAGGTGTGTTTCCAGATCCACTGTTGTATAACGTGGCTACTTCACTACTTGTTAGAGGTCGATTGTATATTATCAATTCATCTACTGAACCATCAAGGAAATTATATGGTGCGGTATTTGGAAAATTACCCCCACCAGTTGCACCAATAACATATGGTTGAGGAGTACCCATGTGATAGCCCAATGTACCTGTTCCAACCAATACACCATTGACATAAGTTTGTTCAGCTTTTGTTGAATCCACAGTAGATACTATATGATACCATGTGTTACTTGTTAATGCACCAGCATTATTTCCACCATAACTGTACATATCACCATTGGCATATGTTTGGATTGAACCATAGTTTATCCCCCCAACAATAGTTCCATAATTTTTTAATTGTATGTCAACCCATACTGAAGTTGCACGACCTGTTGGAAAATGAACTGTGGCATCCCTAACATAATCATTAACCCCATCAAAATCCCAAGCGTTTCCTATCTTTCCAGTTGCACCAGTTGTTGCACCGTAGTTTGTAGGATTACTTCCAGTGTAGGCATCACTACTTACAATATATGGAGAATAATTATTAGATGCAGTCCAAGTCATATCCACATTTGGATCATTGAAAGTTGCAGTTACATTAGTTGGAGTTGTTGGGGGGGATGTGTATGTCACATGTAATTTTTGATTTTGTGCGATTTGCTGGTGTGTATTACCATCTCGTATAATTCCAACACTCGGTTTGATACCTACTACAAAATGACTATTACCATTATTCATATCATTAGTTAATTCCGTAACCCCTGCACTTCCAAAGTTGGCAGTATATGATCCAATCCCAGAAGCACAGGCTGAATCATTTGACAACATGACTGTATTGTTGGTAATTTCATTAATGACATTAGTAGCATTAGCAGTTGTTCTTGTTGCATCAATGGCAACAAAGTCACAGTTTCTAGGTAGTGAACTGTTAAAAATATCATAACTCATACTAACACCTGTAATTGTTGCAGTTGTTGGAAGTGTTGATATGTTAAATTGGTTTACTGGTAAATAACAGTTGGATGAGGTTGTGCCACTTGATGGGAAAGTAAGATAGTTTGCTGCATTACCTAGATACACAGCCCACGGTGCAACACATGTTGTAGATGCAACACCACTGACTGAATAGATAAAGTATCTATCACCCCACGATAGTCCACCATATGACCAAGTAGGATCTAGTTCTACTGTTTCACCTATATTGGTTTGAGTTTGAGATACATTGGCATAATCCAATGATACCTTAGTTGGAGATGTTACGTTGACACTCCACAGGTTTTCAAATCCTAATCCTGAATTGTAATACATATCCTTTATGCTTAAAATCAAATCCTCGTTTTGTTCCAGCACTTCTCTAGGAAAAGATTGTCCAACATAATTTGTTAAATCAATATCTTCCATACCATTTAGAGAAATTATACTATCAGGTAAATTCAAAGTTTGAGTAAATGCAAATTTATTATTCTCAAATGTATAATTAGTAAAGTATGCTGTTGTCTTTACATCTCCATCACCAATGATATATTCAGTTGTAAATTTACCCTCTACATTTTCACGAATAAAAGAAACCGTTACGGTATCATCTAATTCTGTAACAGTTGTAGTTACTATTTCATCATTAACGGTCAAATTATCCCACACATCAGAATTTACTAATGCAGTTCTTACAACATAACTATCAGAATCAATTACCACTCCTTGATCATTAAAAATTGTAACTGCACCTTGTACTTTATCAAAAACAAAATCACTGCCACTAACTTTGACTTTAACTACGGAATCATTTTCATTTAAAACGTATGGCTTCCATTCCTGTTTGTATGCAACGTAAGGTGCATGAGTTGAGTATGAAAAAGTATCTTCATCAATTTGTGTAATGGTGTATTTTTCTGTGACTTTAGGATATTCAGGTCTATCTCCTGTACCACTTTCTAACCTATCAGCATCCCATGCTTTGTAAAGAAATCCATCCTCATCTAATTCCCATGTGTAACCGTATTGTATTTTATCAAAAGTAAAGGTTTCAATTTCTCCTGTGGGTGGTACTATACGCAATCCAGTTATGGTTTCAATTACGGGTTCTGTTTGTGCAAACGCACCAGTTGGTACAAGTAAGAATACCATTAAAGGAATGATTAGGAGTAATTTGGAGTTCAAGGTTAATCCCTTCCTCTAGCGGAAGCAACCATGAGTACCTTGATTACTAGAATGAATATACCAATCGTTGGGATAAGGGGAACCAAATATTGTGTGGTTTCTTTTGTTTGGTTATACATATCAATCCACTCTTGTGTCATTGAACCATTGGTCAGATTCATTTCCATTACTGTAAAGACAGAACCAAGTATCATTGGTGCGATAGTAAACATGACACCATAAGATATGATGAATAGTATAACCGAGAATCCTAGAAAGATTAAACTACTCATACTATCAACAAGTGCGGTAAGTCGTTATTAAAGTTATTTAAAAAAGTAAAATGAATTAAGTTTTTTAGACTTAAAGCATTTTAACTACTGTCAAAATTACAACTGCTGCAATTACTATTAATACTATGATTAATAGTGCGTATGCATTTTGTGTTTGCAAGTTATTTGCTTCACATTGAGCTGCCCAACCGATCTGGGTAGCACCTGCTGTTGCGTCGTAATCTGATAGGTTAGAACAATCTTGGACAGAATTGCCTAAGATTTGTGTTCCGATTCCTAATAGGATAGCGATACCAATGAAGGCACCAACTAAAGCCATTATGTTATTTTCAGGCATAATGAAATCTTTCATAAGTTATACTATATAAAAATACAGTAAACTTTAGGCGTAAATTATTCTTTAGTCTGTCGAAGTATAAGATATGCGATTGAACCTATTGCACCAACGGTAAACAAAGTAAGTCCATAGACCAAGAAAGTATCTGGGAAGAAAGTATAACTTACTGGAAGGAATAGCAATCCGATAAGCATTGGATATAATACAGTATGATATTTGATGTAAGACATGATGATAAAGATAGTAACAAGTATCATTGAGAAATAACCACCAGTGATATATTCAAAAGGTGCTAGTGCAAAGTCCAAGTAATCTTCATCAGCACCACAGTTTTTCCACATCTGTACACCAGCCGTCATATTCATAAAGCATGGTTGTAAGTTAACATCACCGTTTATTATTACTGGATCTGGGATAGTAACCTGTGCATATACCTCATTAGATACAAAAGAAATTGCTAGAATCGCCAATAATATATGTAGATACACAGTCAATGATCTCCTTTTCTAGTATTAAGGTTGTTCGATTAGAACTGGTTCAATCTCACTGACCATTGGCTCAACCGTAATACCTTCAGGCTGTACAATCACTGGTTCTACAACAACTGGATCAGGTTGTAACATTATAGGGTTTGCTTCCCTGTGTTCATCCACTATGTTTTGTGCCACTGAAGATAACTTATCATAATTAACCTCACCTGAATCTACTGCAAGTCTAAGACTTTCAGAATCAGGATACTTTGCCATAATAACCGAGTCGTCAAGTTGACCTAGAGTTGGTACGGACATACCGCCCATCATTGAATCTAGATAACCACCATCATAAACAAAGAATACTACTGCCAAGACTAATCCAATACCCATGAAGATAGCCATGAACTTTACCCATGCTTGTTTAGATGCAAGAGGGGTGTTGGTTACTTTCTTATGTTCCATGTCAGTTCTTTGATATGATGATACAACTGTACCCATGAACTTTGGATCAGTTGCGATTAAATCTTCTTGAATAAACTCAGATACTTTCTTTAACGGTGTAACGATTTCTTTAATGTTAAGGTGGTCTAGATAGTTAATCATATTCATGGCTTCTTTGGAATATCTTTCGTTGAGTTCATTCCGTGCTTCTACTTTCTCATAACCATGAATCCTGTCAATGAGTTCTGATAGTTTATGTGATATGAAATCATCTCGTTCCTTTGCACCAAGTATCTTGAATATATTTGCTAACATACCATCAACCTTTGGCAGATGATTTAACTCTAGAATAATCTCTAATTCTTTTGACTCACTTGATAAAGGAAGGTAATGTGTAATATCATATTGTAATATTCTAAATGATTGAACCATAGATTCCCTGTATTGTAATATTCTTCTACCGTCAATCTTGAAAGCATAAACATCTCCATCAATGTCTGTGATAAAGTAATCACCGATAGTATGTTTGATTGGTACAAAGTGAACTCTATGTGAAGAATCAGAAATTATAGCAGTAATCCATTTTGGTGATAATAAATCTCTACCATGTAAAACGCCCATCTTAAAGTAATAAAGTATAGTTATCTATTTAATCTTATCCCTATCCCGTAAAGGATAGGGGGAAAGCAAGGGCATACTTTCACAGTTACTTAGAATGATGTCTTTTTATTCTTTTTCTCTTGTTTTCTGAAACTGGTAAATGATCCCGTCACTCCAAGATCCTTATATTTTTTAGATAACTCCGCATCTACCTCTCTATACTTTTTAGAATACTCTCTATGGTATTTCTTAGATTTAGTCACTGTGTAATTTTCGAACCACTATGCTTTTAAGGTTATAGTAATCATAGCAATCAGGGCTATGATACCACAAAGTGATCCAGAACATCAACATTTAGTAGATGTATTAATTCAATCAGCACAAAGAATAGAATACGTTACACAAGAAGACGGCTCAGTTGAAAAACAATTAATGTTAGATCCTAAATCAATTTACTACAAAACTTTAATCGTTGCATCACCACATCTTGCAAGACTTGTTTTAGAATTAGAAAACTTTAGCAACTTGGCATTACAGGTCTATAACTTTATGTCAAAGTTTAAGGCTGATGCTATGTCATCACAGATTAAAGAATTAGTTACTGCTTATCAATATTCAATAGATTCTAAATCCTCAGAATCCATTAGAGAGAACGGTTCTGCACAAAGTACATACATTGATAAAATCAGCCGTAACAAGATTGAACGTTCATACCAAGTTAAAGGAGAAAAGAGTCGTTCATTCCTTGATGCCATGATGGGTAAAGATAAAGAAGAAGACATGGACAATGACTAATGAATATACATGAAGCCATTAAATATGAAATAGAGTTATGGAAACACGCATTGACATTTAGGTTCTGGAAACTATTCTTTACAGGGAAATTAGGATGAACGTCAGTAAACAACTAGAAGGTGCATACTGTAAACTATGCAAGAAATCAACACATGATTTACATGACCACATGGTAACGGTTCATTATGATTAGTACCATTAGAAAGTTCATTAGAACTATGTGGATAGTTCTTAAAGAAGATTGGAAGAATTAAATCATGTGTGACATTATAGGATTACTCAAATACATTTACAGGGTTAAAAGAAACAAGCCAGATATGTTTAGAGCAGAATTAGAAGACTAACAGTATTCATTCTACCATACTGTACACACTAACCATACTAACCCCAGTCTTTCTCAAAGTGTTTCTTTAGGTCTTTAACGGTGTACTTTTTGTAATGATAGTTATTGTTCACATACTTTTGCTTAGAGTACCTTCTATGGAAGCAAGGTTGACAAATCTTCATACCCTTATCATACACTAGGTATTGTACCACATCCATACAGTCATAACATATCTTTACCAAAAGTTCACACTCCTTTCTGCTTCCTGTATTAATGCCAAGAAATGAGGCTGTGTGGCAGACCATTGATTGTTAGGGAATTTTAAACGCCCTTTGATCCATCTTATCTCAACACCACTGGTATCTACTAGATCATGAAACCATGCTTGATCAGTCTTGCATGGTAGTAGCATTACGGTTCTATTTCCAAGTTGTGATTCCTCTAGGGCTTTATACACAAACTTGGCTAGTAATCCATCACTGTAAGGGGGGTTGACATAGTTTAGATCCTTCCATGATATGACTAATCCATCTTTACCATTGACTGGACATGGATCAAACATATCTTTCTTTACCATACCCCATGTATCCTCAATAATATCAAACACCCTAAGAGGTGTGATATGCGTATCGGATTTGGATGGTGGCATATAACTACTCATTGACAACACCTGACAGTTGTTTGCGTAGTCTAGTCTTCTTTGGTACTAGGTCATAGTGTGCGGCAATACTTTCTAGGGTGATAATCTTTTTCTCCCTACACTTGTTGAGATACTTTAGACATGAGATAACTTTAGGATTATACACAGTCATTCCCTCGACATACATATTCAACTTGACACTAGCCAACCATGTACCTTTACCCCACTTTGCTTCAGTTTCATCACAGAACTGTGCAATAGGCACGGTGTCCTCTAGTTCACCCTCACCAGCCTCAGAACACTTTGAGCACACAGGATCACACCATTGTCTAGTGGGGGTGACAATAAAGCGTAGTGAACTCTCATTCCAGAAAAGAATAGGTATGAAGGGTTTTCTATACTCATACTTGAATAATTCCTTCTTTGATATTTTCATGAGCCAATGCTTGTTAGTGATAGCCATGTGTCTATATTTCTTGAAATCCTTGATATTCTGACTATACTTTACACCAAACATTTTTTCCATATTTTCGTTTTCTGATGAGTCCACTGTTGTGATATACTTGAAATCTGCTGATCTAAGGTATTTGTCCAAACCCATAGAATAATGGTAGTTCATCATTACAATGATCTTTACGTCACGCCCACCGTCTAAATGTCTAATTGTGGTCACGGCAGATTTTACCATCTCTATTTGCTTCTTATTTGCTGTTGCACCCATGAAGGACACATCATCAAATATGAGGATATAGTTCACAGGTTCTAATCCAAGTAGTGTTTTCTCAAAGTTGAGTAAATCATCTTTGTACAAAACTTTAATCTTGTATTGCAAGTCAGCGTGTTTATGGATATTATGTGCTATACTCAAACTTAAAGTGGATTTTCCACTGTGCATAGAACCAATGAGTCCAATTCTACATACGTCTATTTCAGCGGAAAAATTAATAATCTCCCTAATGGTTGCAAGGAACGAATGTTTCCTAACCATTGGGATACCTTTCCATTTAGTGACCAATGGTTTGATTCGATCACTGTTGTTCTTATCAACTGGTTTTTTTGTGCTGGTGGTAATAGGCATTATGCTATACCCCCACCTTCTTTATCATCCAATGATGTGTCAATCTCACCAATCAATTCATCATCACCTTTATTCCAGTTATCATCTCTAAACTTTGCCATCTTAAATTCTAATTCACTTAAACATAACCAAGCCCATCTTTCAATTTCAATGTTAAATTTCAACTTGTCCATCAGACCATTCTTTCGTGTTGGTGGTTCTGGAACTATCCCTAAGAACGTGGGGTTTTGTAATATGGTTTGAGATATAGAAGTCTTGTTTAACATATTCACCCGTTTACATTTTATACAATTCCATACTTTATTAATCATTTTACCATGCACTAAAGTCTCTATACTGTTTGGTTGTAAGTCAAAAACAGATACGTCTTGTTTGTCAACTTGCACCTTACAATGAGTACATAGATAAGTTGTTTCAGTCTTTGCTAGTTGATCATATTCTGATGTGCTTATGATAACTTGATACTCCAATGGTAGTAGTGCATTGATTCCAACTAAACTACCATGCATCAAATTATACATCTTATTTTTCAAGGCAAAAATTGTCTCATGTCTATACCTGATATAGGCTGTATTAATATCTGGAAGTCGTGCTTGTGGCATAGTACCCTAGTCTAATCTATAAACAGACTGTTATAATATTTATGTACAAAAAAGTCCGTCGCAGATGCAAGACCTGATAAGAAATCATAAACCTCAAAATACCCCCATTTCCAGTCCAGTCGTAAGGCTAGGCGTGGTTATATACTACCCATGTTTCCAGTCCAATAGTAAACCATGTCACCTATATTTCCAGTCCACTCATAAGGTTAGGCGTGGTTATATACCACCTGTATTTCTTGACAAAATAATAATAGTTGACTATCTGATTAAATAATATTGATCATGTGTTGACTTTGTAATTTTTTTTTTTGGTTTCAAACTATTTCCAAAACTAATAGAGATTTAAGATATTTGGGTATAGTGTGATTTATGGCGTGTGTATATACGCTAACATATAGTATAGGACTTGTTATACTATAAGAGAGGCAAAAAAACGAAATCGATAAGTTGTTTTAATTTATGCCTGTATTTGATCAAACTTATGTTATCAGTAAAACATTAGTTTGAAGTTAACAAGCATCAAACAATTAGATCAATGTATGATAATAACATCAAAAGAGTAGGGTATATCGGTTAACTTTGTTTACTTCTTTAATCAACTAATGTTGATAAGCAGACTTAACCGCACACCCGACATTTAGTAGTATGAAAACTTTGTATCGCATTGAGGACATTTTAGCAATTACTGAAATTGTTAATCTATCTGAAAATATGATCAATTCAATAGGCACGGGCAATTTTTACAATACCCCCGTAATCTATGAAGAGCTATTTTTAACAGTAGCAAAATTAATGAACGGAGACTTAAAAAATTGAGTCCATCTCAAAAATTTGAAAATATCAGCTTCATAGTTGATACAACTTCAAGCATCCACGTTTTAGCTGAACAAATGCACTTCCAAACAAAAATGGAATTTGGCGATTTTTGCCAGAAAGCAGAATTGATTAAACGAGGACTTGATTTAATCATTGAGAAAAAACAAGAACTAAGAGAGGATCTTAACTGATGAATTTTGAAGAAATCCAAAACTGCATAAAAGCAGTTAAACCAACAATGAAAGCATTGTATAAAGGACAACTGTTAAAGTTGATTTTAGAATCTGAAAACTTACAAGATTCTAAGGCAAACCTACAAGAAAAAATGGAATTATTGAAAAATGATTCTAGTTATAATATGGGATCATGTCCTGTATGGATAGCAATACAAACCCAAAAATGCCCAAGTGGGGAAAAATTAGTTAGTTATAACAAAGAAACCAAAGTATTCAAAATGAATACAGACAACGCTTTAACAAATGCACAAAAATCAAAGTTGCTTGTTATCGTGGGGGACTTGTTAAAATGACATACATAGAAACAAATGAAAAATCAGTTTGGCTAGAACATAGCTCAAAAGAAGATACAAAATTTCATACTGATTTATCAAAAAAGTATGAAGGTATCGCCCCTACTGTTTTTGAAGACAGAATAAAGGGATGTCTAAAAGCCTTGAAAATCAAGAAAATAAGTGATCTGTCATACGGGGATAATATGAGACATCACCACATTCTAAGCATCTTAAAAAATGCCTGTGAGGATGAACATAATTTGATATGTTCACATTATGAGTGGGGTTCACTTACAAAACAAGGTGATGAAATAACAGACATCAACGAAAAAAGAATGAATACAGCCAGTTCATATCTAAGCGAGCTAAACACTTTAGCCGTTTTAATGAAACTGCCAAAAGGGACAATACTTTATGAAGTACCACACGAAAACAAAAACAAGAATTATTATACATTCTTTGTACTTGTTGAGGGTAAACCTTACAACGTGGCTTTAAAGAGTCTAGGCTTCAAATATGGTGTGCTAGATGCTAACCCGTATCATAGTTTCACATACGGCTTAGGAAAAAAACTGTTTGATGATGAAGAACACTTCATCAGGGGGACTGTATAAAATGACAACCTCAAACATGGTCTTGTTAGATGCAAAAGAAACTTTTGTACAAAAAGAAAACAAAACTTGTATAATATGTGATAATACGGAAGTATATCACATTTATTCAAGTGGTAAAACAGTATGTAAGGAATGTTATAGGTTCTTTCAGGCGACTGTTAATAAAATGATGGGGGTTCAATCATAATGATTAATTCTTTTGATATTGAACCCTGTGATTTTCCACAATGCATATCATGTAATTCATCTTATGATGTGGACATTGACGAAATACAGTCAAATGACAAACATATAATTTTTGTTTGTAAAAAATGCTGTATTGAATGGGACTTGAAGATTTGACTCTAGTAGTAAATGATCTGCTTAGGGAAATTTCCCAATACCAAATAGGGAATACTAATGAAATTTTTACACAATTTCAATCCCCAAATCCAAAAAGTTTGAAGGCTCGATTTAATGCCTTAAACTCTAAAGAAATCACAAATTTTTTATGTTCATGTGATAGTAAGATTTCAGAAATTCAAAAGAACCCATGCCTAACACCTGAATTAAAAAAAGAAAATTCTATGATGGTCTTGAATTTGTACAAAATCGCAAAACCTATTGCATCAAAAAAGATGAGGTGTCAATTTTGACTATGCATTTAGTCAACTTTGTTTCATCTATATCTTTAACCAAACATGAAACAATAGATAATATGGAAACATTAAGTAAAATACAGAAAGTAAATGCTAAGGCATGGAAAATAAGTTGTATTAGTAGCGGTTTTGTTGCTATGAAAAAATACACACTAAGACAAAGTTATGATGACTTTATGAGGTGTCAACAATGACTAGAACAACATACGAAAGAAAATATGAATTGATCAAAATGGTTCATTCATTAGTGGATATTAAAGACATCTACGAATTAAGGACTAATGATTCAGGCGGAATTAATGTAATTGTGGAGAATCGTATTAACTCCGCAAAAATCATAAACCGTATGATACATGAAAAACTTTTTGTGTGGAATGTTGAAACCAATGTTCATGGATTTATATCCATATCATTTGGCGAAACTGATGCATATCATGGCATGGCATTTGATAAAGTTGAGGGCTTGAACCAATGACAACTCTATTTGTTTGCAAAGATTGTACATATTACAATCTAAATATTACAGCACTAACAGAACATGAGAGCATGACAGGACATGATGGCAAAGTGATCCACACTAGCACAAACTTGGACAATATAGATCCTATGAGTGACACCAGCGATTATAAAACTGGGTTTGCAATACTCATGAATATGTGGGAATACTTCCCAGAATCAGACCATGAAACCATAGACAAAAAATTAAGGGTTTGTGGACTATGACTAGACAAGTAGCTAAAGATGGGCGTTGGTTTGTGGGTTCGTGTGATGTGGATAGTGGACAAATTTATGTCGTTGATCCATGTTACATCAAACATCACAAAAGTCTACACGCTGATGAAAATTGGGAAGAATTTTGTACACAAAGATTTCCTGATGGTCAACAACAACCAGCTAAAGAGATGTGTTCGGGGGTGGTTTCATCTACATACTTTGGAGATGGAAGTTATCCAGTCTATGTAACCATACAAGATGGAGCTCCTAAAAAAATGGAGATAATCTTTACAAGAAACACAACACAAAGAGATGAGGACAAAGAGATGCAATACGAGGACTTGGAAAAATGAATTGTCAACACTGTAATGGATCAGGATGTTCAGATTGTAATGGAACGGGTAAACAATGTTAGACCACGAAATAGAGAGTCTGTACAAAAAGAATCTAGAATTATTAGATTCTTTAGAATCTCTTTTAAATCTAGAGACTGATCATGAATCAAGACAAAGTTTAATCGCCCATCTTGATGCACTTGATTTAATTCTTGATATGCTTGAGCAATTCATAGACAGAAAAGACGATACAAAAAGGGAATTAACATGAGATACATTAAAAAATACACCGTGAAAGAATGGAAAAACTTTGATAATAATTTTACCATTGGAGTTTGTAACTGGTGTGAATTTGAAAGTGTCACCCCTGATGATATGGGATCTCATTTTGAGCATACAGATCATACTTTCACATGGGAGACTAGAAACATACAGGAAGTTATGTGCAAAAAGTATGACATAATTCTAACTGACTGGAAAACATCAGGCGAGAAAAGAAAACTGGTCATGCAAAAAATAACACACATTTTATGGTTGATGTTACTTCAATCATTCCAAGCATTAAAAGCCTACAACAATCAACCAAAAAAACGGAAAAGAAAAAGATGAATTTTAAATTTTGTAAAAGTTGTAGTGCCTTTAGGTATTTTAAATCACAAAGTTGTGATGTGTGTGGGGATACCACATGATCGGACAATGTGTAACCTGTGAAACACAGATAGACAGAAGTTTTAATAGAAAATTTTGTGCAAAATGTATGAAAGAAAGACACACAACAAAGTTTAGAATTGCTAATCAAAGAAGACAAGGTAGAAAAAAAGTATCATATCAGTGTGCTGTTTGTGATGTGCCATTCTTTTCTACCAAAAGAAGAAACTATAAAATATGTGATAAGACCAAATGTAGAAACTATCTTAGTAAGTTAGGTAGAAAGATTGAAGCCTTAGAGATTAGAGCCAAAAAAGCACACCAAAAACTTGAGATATTCCAAACAGAATATACACTATTCATTGAAAAGAGTGCTATCACATGAGATGCAAGATATGTAAAAGGTCTGTAAGGGCTAGTGTAACAAAAGGTAAACACTCATGGGAGACTAATCAACAATGTTCTTTGTGTCATCACTTGGGTGTAAAGTCACATTGGTTGTATAAAGATAAATCTCGCAAGGACAACACATAACATGACAAAAAGATTCCATGTATGTGTTAATTGTACAAACAATCTAAAGTATAAGAAATCGCAAGAAAGTATAGACTTATTAGACGTACAGGAAAATACCTAACATGACTGAAACATTAATTCGAAAAGCAAGTGACACAGAAAGAAATTCAATACTAAATGTGTTGATGGGAGAAAAACAAGAGCCTGATGTATGCCACCATAGAATGATAAGTCCAAACAGAAAAGGAATAGAGTTTGATGGAGATGTTGGAATCATGGTAGGCAAATGTCTAGACTGTGGTTCAATAATTTTGTCACACTACAAACTTGAAGAAGAAGAAATCATGCAAGATAAAGAATGGATTGAATCACTTTATGAACAACGTGATGACTGGCGAGGATATGGTTGGTATGAAAAAGAATGAAAATATTTCTTGATGAAAATATCAGGGACACAAAACTTGTAAAAAAACTAAGAAACTTAGGACATGATTTAGTTTTCAAACCACAAGGGGTATCTGACTATGACCTAGAAGACTGGCTAGTAAAACAAGATGATACTGTCATGATAACTAGAGACATACAATTTGATATGAAATTTGTAGAAAACAAATCCTTTCTAGTTGATCATGACGAATCTGTTAATGGTTGTGTGATATTGATTAGTGCCTTTATGAGTCAGTTTGAAAAATGATTATTTCTTTTTACTTTTCTTTTTTTTGTAAGTCTTTGGAATAGTACGGCTATACTTTGTTCTGCAAGATCCTTTTACACCAGTCATTTCTTCTTCTTTGGCTTTGCCTTAAAATGTGGTTTAACTTTAGAATGTCCTTTGTTATGTGCTTTATCTCCTTTTTTAAATACCATATCATTTGTACAAAAACTAACTATAAAAAGACTACCAAGCCTCTTTTACAGATTCTAAACTGGCTTTAAGATAGTGATCCACAGTCATTGAAGGCTTACTATGTCTAAGATGTTTAGATATTACAGGAATTGATGAAGCCTTTTCACCAAATGTACCACTCAACATCTCTTTACCGATACTCTTTCTAAACAAATGGGTTACAACCTTCTCACCAACTTCAGATTCTAGTGACTGCCATGCTGAAATATCCAAGTCAAGACCTATTCTCTTGCACCAAGTGTATAATCTTTCATAGTTTAATCCCTCAAAGAGCCTACCATTCTCTTTAAAGATCAACCAAGTCTTTAATTCATCTACAAAAATGTGAGGAATGTGTGCCGTGTCTTGTTTCTTGGTCTTGGTTTTACCTAGATAAATTTCCCTATCTACTAAATTGAATCCCTCTTTTTTTAAATTAATTGCCTCACTGGCTCGTAACGCACAGTAGTACATTATTTTATAAAGCATTTGAATATCATTATCTTTCCATTTACGAATACCTAGAACTGGAATATAATTAATGATACGTTCAAAAGTTTCTGGAGAAATATAATTTATTTTATCTTGCATTAAAATACTCTAACCTTTTTTGTATGATTACATTTTGATTTGCCACAGGTAGGGCATTTTTTACCACAGGTTTTACATGGTTTCTTTTTATGCATTAGCAGATCCCGTTGGTGATGAATAATCCAAACAATGCACCGATACCGACACCGATACCAGCGTATAACATTAAGAGATGTTTTAGTTTAACTCGTTTAATTTTAACCGTATCTGTAACTGGTTGATCCCATTTATCCATAAGATGGATTTCCACTAATATTATTTAAGGTTAGTGTTCCATCTTCATATCAACTAATTCTTCTTCCCATTCTTCATCAGTTAGATCCTCATTATATTTATCAGAACTACAATCATTAGCATACATGGTATGTAGTTTCAAATGTTGGGCTTCAGTCAAATCAACATGATCAGGATAACCATAATTTGACTCAGTAATCATGTATCCAAATATTTTCTGACAACTCCATGAGGAAAAAAACTCTTGGTCTTCAGTGTAGATACCCCAAGCATAGAAAATTATAACCAGTGATATACCCATGACAATAAAACCAGTGTTCTTATGCACGAACTTCATCACAGGATTAAGACTACCATGTTTTTCCTTGTATTTTTTATTAGTCAAGTCCTAATCTCAATTCTTTATTATTTGCTATTGCATCTTTGAGCCAGTTCTGATAAACTAATGCTGGTGAACTTCTCCAATCTTTGTAATCATGTGGGGTTGTGTGTTTCTTGATTATAATTTCTTCAAAGTTTTCTACTTCACCGCTACAATTATTCTTGGCAAATGCTACTGCTTCAGTTATCAAATCCATATCAGGTGCAACCAAAATACGTTTACAGTTGTTAGTTATTTTAAAATTCTTCCAAACTATTGTTTCACCATCACGGGTAGTTTGTTTTGATAGTGTTGAGAAATCTCTAACTTGAATCTCAACATTTATTGATTTATGTTGAAAGTCAGAATCAGGATCAACCATAACTAAATCATACTCATCTTCAGTTTGATAAAATGACCAATGCTTATTCATAATACTTTCACGTTTTACATCATAACCATAGTCAACCATTACACCTGAAACCATAGGATCAGTTGTATCAAATGTATCAAAGAGTTCACGATAGGTAGGACAATTCGTGTACATATTGTATTCAATCATGGTCTTACAGTTCTTACTAAGTGAAATTGAAACATTACTATATCTTTCAGGATTAGAATTTGCCTTTGTAAGATTTGTAATATCTTTTTCCATACTTTCTAACAAGGCACTTTCAAGTTCATACTTGTTTTCAATTATGTCATACTCTTTTTTCATGTCACCAAGTTCAAAATAATTAACACGCCATTCGTTCTTTAATTCTGATGACTTGAACTCTACAAACTCCTGACGGGTTTTGGTATTATCCCATTCTTCTTCCAGTTCATATTGTTTAAATTCAATAAACAATCCGTTCATAACAATTTCTTTCTCAGTTTTTTCAGCTTGTAATGTTTCATACTTTAATTCTAATTCTGCAACCAGTAAAATTTGTTCATCAACATCTAATTGCATATCAACAAGTGCATCAGCATTACCTAACAGTAATAAAAATATCATTTCAATCATTCCGTTATATCTCCCATGTACCAAAAGTGTTTTTGACTTTGGTGCTTGTACTGATCATCTTCATCAAAATGCTCGCCACATAATTTACACTTCATACCTTACAACCTCTCTACGATCTCTTGTGGTCTTACTCCTAGACTGGAATCGTAAATGAACATTATGACAAGTAAAATTAGGACATCTATCTAATTTTAATTCTTTATTATAATGTCGTTTACAATTCAAACAAACACTATACAATTTATAGTCAATCATGCCCTAAGATATAATAAAATATACATCTATTTAAAGCCGTGCATATAATACTTCAGTTCTTTTCGCTGAAGCAGATTTGGCTCTATGTCTCAACTTCTGTTTACAGTCACAACACCATAACATATCTTTCATGTATTTACGAGAACAATTATTACAATATGCAAACGATTCATAGTTTCTACGAGCCATTATCTAATACCCCACATATAATGACAGTAGCCACAATGCTGAGCAACTTGCCAACAGTGGGGTTTGTTTACAGTTCTTCCAGCCTTGCCACAAAGTTTGCATCTCATGTCTCATCACTACCTTCTAATGTAATCTGTTTTGGCTCTCTAAAATCAATGTTTAACCAAATTCTTTCGTGGTCTGACTTTGAATCCTCATAGTATTCTGAAAATGCCTTACTAAATTTACCCATACCCAAAGGGACTTCACCCTTCCAAAACATAATCTTCTTATAAAATTGATAGGTGTCACGTTTTGATCTTGAACCTATCGAGTCAGCAATATGATTCTCGACAAACCAGTTTAACGGATCAGAATTTTCATTCCATAACGCTTGTACGGTTTTCCAGTCTTTAGGATAAGTGAATCTATTATTGTCATGTAATTTTTTAGCGATATACACCAAGACTGAAAAAACTAAATCCATTTCTTCAGTATTTTCTAATAATTCTTTCTTTAGGTTGTCATTTCTATCAACATCTTTCTCAAAGTTTCTAGACCACTTGATTAGAATCCAACGTCTAAAGAAACCTTGACTTTGATCATAGACTCTAGGGAATTTGTTGCATGAGAAGACTAATTTTGCAAAAGGATACAGATCAAACCCGTTTTTGTTCTTATGTTGTGCATGAATTGGCTCACCTGAAGATAAATCTTTGATAATACCAGTGTGATATAGTTCATTCCTTTCTAAATCAGAAAATATGTTTGCGTGTTTACCATCTAGTCTGGCTGAAGCAAATTTATCTTCAGCTAAAACCTGTAATGGTATATGAGATACATTATCTTTGCCAAGTACAGCAGAAAGATAATCTAAACAGACTGATTTACCATTAGCACCATTACCTAACATAATAAAACTACGTTCATCAATATTTTTTCTGATTAATGTTGATGCCATCATCTCAAAAACTGACATCATAGATTCTTCATCAATTATTCCATCAATAGTAAAGGAAGATTCTAAGAATTTCCAAAATAAAGTGTGTTGTAAGTTGGATAATATCCCAGCAAACATATCTTCATCTTCAATTTCAGAATTTAATTCAACAAAGTTACATGGCATCAAAACTTTAGCCAAAAGAAGGGGGGTATGTGGAGTAAGTTTCATTATATTCAAATCAAGCACCCCATTCTTTGTGACTAGGATATTTGGATCACTATCAAACTTGTCTAAGGACTCGTAGGTTCTTGATTTTATCTTATCAATAACTTCTGATTTATCTGATTTGGTACACTCTAAAATCTGTGCTTCAGTTTCTTGTTTGATTACAGATTCACAGTTCTTTGCATCATAAATTTCATCATTGAAATAATAAATTATATCTGTCTCCCTTGCAGTTACAAAGTGATACTTTGTAATCAACCTACTAGCGATAACATCAATCCTATCCTTATGCTCATGCTTTACGGTATCCATTCCATCTGCTTCAAGTTTAATCTGATCTGCAAAAGATACTATATCATTAGAAGTTGTAACGTTCCTACCATGTCCCAGATTAGTACATTGACAAAATGTCTTTAATCCATTATCGATATAATTTTTCTCGCATATCTCATGATAACCATTCATGTAACCCCCATCTCTCTTACAGTGGTCACATAGTACGGTTCTAGTTGATAGTTGTGGCTTACTAGGATAGTTTGGACACATACCACCATTAGCACAGTGTTCAAAGTCATCTTTCATGCAAAATTCACAATTAGTAATCAATTTATCATTAGGAATTAATGTCATAGTATCGGTTCCTTTTCTGTGGTAAGACTGGACTCGTTGCTAGGGGTAATACCCCTAGTATATTCTACTAAGAATTTTATCATGAGAGCTTCTATCAGTCTTGATCTTGTTTGATCACCTACTTCAGCATCAAAGGCTTTAACCACTTCAATGTTTAAACTATAATTCTTAACTACTTTCAATGATTGTTAGAATATAATGACAGTATTAAACTTACCTAAGTAAGTTAAAGACACAAAAAAGAGTATAACCCACCCATGACGTAGGCGTAATTAACGGGACACAATTCTATCATTAACTTTGCTAGAGATTATTCTACAAGAAAGTTTGTGAGAAAAAAGTGTCCCGTAAAATATCACGACTAGGGGGGTTATACTTATTCTCAGTTCTGAGAATGAGTAATGCAACGGGACACCTAAGTATCTTTAGGCTAACCATGCCTAAAACAGTTTACTGTAATTTTAAATATGATTATTTAATATAATTATTAATTCGTTCATTAGATTAATTTCGTGACGAACCTACCTCTCGGTAATTATTTATAATGAGTTGTACTGATTAGAATACCCTCTTGGTTGGGGGTACTATTTCTAGACACCGCTAGATAAAGCACCTAGCGGTTATATCCACATTCTACACATGGAAAATTCATAATCTTTTGTTTGCATCTGTTACAGGTCTTGGCATTTACAGATAGGTTAAACCAGCTCATACCATACAATATCCTGATTTACATCCATCTTTATTCAAGTCATTAGATGTCAAATCTTTAACGGCTTTAACATTTTTACCCATACCTCTTAGTTTAATTTCTGGAAATCTACTACCATTTTCTTCCAATGCTCTAGTCTTACTATTGTATCTTGGATCTAACAAATCTAATGTCTGAGCAAATGGACAAAACCAACATCCTGACTTTGGTACTATTGCCCAGCCTTCATCAGACACAATTTTAGCACAGTCATCTACTGTAAGTCCCCCCTCAATGTCTCTATATCCATCAACAAAAGGATACACTGACTTTGCGTATAATACATTTGATGCGTTCATTCTAGTTGATTCATCATAGGATATTCCTATGTGAACGTAACAAGGATTTTTTCTTGTTACTCCTAATACTTCTCTTATGAATTTACGAATAGGTGCTATCTTGAATTTACTTGTACAGTCTCTAAATTTTATTGATGGCACTATTCTTTTGTCCCAACAATAATCGTATAATGTTTTACCGTATTTATTATAGACTCTTACAAAATTAATGTTATTGATTTTACAATATGGTATGATATAATCATTAATGTAATCATAAGTTTCTTGATGTTCACCACCTGTATCTGCAAACACCACATACGCTTTTTCATTGTTTTTCAACAAGTCTTTCATTAGTAATAACAACGCAACTGTTTGACGACCACCCCCAAATGATAACACATGGTATGATGGCTCATAATTATCAACATGATACTTTGCAGTTTCTAATCTTACAATACTACCCCATACTTTTTCTGCTCTTTGTTCAGGTGTCATCATTGTGCGTGTCTCTCATCTTTACAGTCACATCGATAAGTACATTCCTTATCAATATGAATACCTTGTTGGCATGGTTCACAGTTCATGTATTATAGTATATTTTTCTATATTAAAGTGTTATTCATAAAGCCTTTGTGAAACTTTCCATCTAGAACCTATCTTTTTTACATTCAAAACAATGCAACTAATATTATGATCCTTTTGAAAATCTATAATTGGTTTGGCTTTAGCCCACGCATTTGTCTTAATTTGTATAGCCCAAAGAAAACCTTTGGTATCAAAACATAAGCCGTCATAAAGATTCCATAGGTCAAGAGCATAGTACTTAGTGTCTTTACAAACAATTCTATCCTTAAACTTTGTGTGTGCTTTAAGCCAGATGTGAGAATACTCCTGTTGTAATAAATACTGGATAGCGTGTCCATTACTAATTCTCATTCGTTGCCTGTTGTGCATGATTCACAGAAAAATAATCCCTTAGAATTAATTAAATTTACATTCGTTTTAAAACATTTTGTACAAAGTCCTTTCAATAAGGGGGTTAAACCCCCCCATCTAATTAACTAAGCGGTAGCCAACCACCTTGAAGGTTAAGAAATCCGACAAGCATTAACAACAACATTCTCTTTTTGATGTGCCACACACACCACAATTTCTATTTGCACTTGCTCTATGTGGTTCATAATGTTCATCACATAGAACTCGCTTGGCACTAAAGAAATAATGACAATCATCTCGTAGTGTACCTTCTTTACCACATGGATCTTCACCATATCTTATGATGTGATCACAAGTTACCCC
>Ga0307984_1000103_pt1 | contig 33197 bp, 40 predicted proteins | sample EllFjometageno78_FD_203169 | JGI IMG/M metagenome (GOLD analysis project Ga0307984, IMG submission 203169) | Marine microbial communities from Ellis Fjord, Antarctic Ocean - #78 | ecosystem: Environmental > Aquatic > Marine > Unclassified | place: Southern Ocean | collected 2014-10-09
TTAGCTGACTTTCTAAACGAAGCCGCACTAGGAGCGCCTTTTGATCCTACCTTACGCATCCGCTCTGGCGTTTTACCAGCGGCCTTCTGAGCTTTAATACGTTTTTTCTTTTTGTGGATGTTTGAGTATAGACCTTCATTCATAAGTAGCACTCTTTGCGCCTTTGCACTTCCAACGCTTGCGGCTTAAATTATTTGGAGTGTTAGGATCGTTCTGCTGCCTTTTAGATAATCGCTTCTTAATTCCCAAAGACCGAGCGCAGTACGAATCACCTTTCTTTGTTCCTGCCCGAACGCGAGGGCCACCATCACTAGCTTTTCCAGCCTGCCCATAGGAGACTTTCTTGCCAGTGCTGGTAACTTTCGCTCGTGCTTTTCCTTTCGTTGGTTTAGCCATAAAAAACTGGGAGCCGAAGCTCCCATAACACCTCTATGAACTAAACTCCAAAACCGTGACCAGCCATAAAAGGATTAAACGTGGCATACGCAGGCAAGCAATCAAATCTAACCTTTTGCGTATTAGCGTCACCGTCTGAATACTTACTAACTCGGATGGACATACCATCTTCAGTAGTAGCAATCGTGTCAGTGGAGTACAACTTCGGCAACTTAACAGTACCTATACCAAACGCTTGCTTCATATAGAACAAGTTAGGTTGATAGGTTGTCGCAGAAGCACTAAGTATAGTAACAACCGCACCATTAGCAGGAGCAGCGTCAACTGTGTTGTACTGACCGTTGGCTTCAAAGATAGCAGGCCCAGCTACTACTAGAGTGCCTGTACCTGTACCACTTAGAGTTACGTCAGCAGTTACAACACCTGTCCAATGAACCGCAGCACCGTTCTCATCTATCATAGCTGTACGAGAGTTGATGTTTAGACGATTAACATTAGCGATCTTAATCATATCGCCAGCCTTAACTACCATGCCTGCCTGTAGAGCAGCAACAGCAATACTCTGCGTCATTGTGTCCTTAGCTGCCAAGTAAGTAGCATTTGGAGCAGCACTCAAAGTACCTGCGCGATCTGTGCCAGTACCAGATGTAAACGTGTTCAAGCTCTGAGAAGTCAACGCTCTAAGTCCACCAAAATTGGCAGAAATCTGGCTGTTTTCCCATGCTGTACGAACAAGTTGATCGGCAGCATTCAGGCCATTCTGTGCGTTTGCAAGTTTAGTAGCCGTAAATGGATTCATAACGTAGTATTTATCTGCTTCAGGTGGCACTCCAACGCTATCGAGTAGCGCGCCTGCACCAGCGATATCAGTCCAAGCATCAGCAAAGACACCGTGAGTACCATAACGCAGTGAAGCATTCTTCATCATAAAACCACCAAGATCAGTCTCGATATCAGTGACAATTCTTCGCGCCATAGGAGCGAGGATTTGCTCTAACTGATCCAGCTCAAGAGCCTCTTGAATGTTCGTGAACTCGGTAGCTACAGTGAAGTAGGGCTGCACCGTACCTGTGGCCTTGCCTGCAATGATGTCAGACTTGGCTGAGGCAGAAATGTCTCCACCAGCAGTACGGATAGTGTTGTAGTCGTGAGGACGTTTAAAATCCACACTACTACCAGTTGAAGGAGTGAAGCGCCCTGAAAGCAGTTGAGTATCAACCGTCTTGGTTAGGACTCGTGAACTCTGAAACGCATTTAAGAACACCCGTGCCAGAGGACGGGTTATATTACTTGATAAGCTATTAGCCATGATCGTACTACCTCATTTATTCAAAAGTTGCTCCTTTCGGGCCACCAGCTTTGGGGCTTATCCCAGCGCCTTTCGGCGTGTCTAGTGGATCAGGAGCGGCATTAACATTAGGTTTAAGTTTTCTAGCCTTTGGCATAATGATCTGATCCAAATACAACAACGCTTTATTAGCAGGCATATTTGCCAACTTATCCAACTCTAAGAGATTCTGACCTAAGTACAGCGTTCCAAGACTTCCATCTTCTATATCTATCAGATGACTAGACAGCATTGAGTTAATCCCAAACTGGCCTATCTTGTTTGCTGCGCTTTGCAGATCCTCAGTTTTTACACCAAGGTTCTTAGAGCGTTCTGCGTAGGTTGCGATCTTCGCATTTTGCTCACTAATTGCTGTTGCTTGCTGCTGACGCTGCATTTCTAGCTGCTGACCTTCTGCGGCCTGCTGCCGTGCTGCGAATTCTGCTCGCTTGGCAATCGCCTCATCACGCTGTCGGAGCTGATCCTGTATCTCTCTATCAGAGAGGCTATAGAAGTCAGGCACTTTCGGCACTTCGGGCGGCTGTTCTTTAGGAATCCTAGCTTCAAGATCTACAAGGCGCTTGCGGTAATCTTCGGCCTGACGCTCTGCTTCTCGCGCCTTCCAAGTCTTCTCGCTTATAGCCTTATCAAATACCTTCTGCTGCTCTTCATTAAAAACAGGTCTAGTGGATTGTTCTTGGTCTTCACCAGTATCCGTTGATGATTCGGAATCAGTTTCCTGATCTGCAGTTGCTACGTCTTCAAGCTCTAAAGCCTCATCGACCATATCTTCTGGTTGCATCTTATACCTACTGTTATGCCGTCAAATAAACGGTGACGTTCCGTGCCTCCATAAAAGCGTGGAGTACGCTAGTGGTCAAATATACCACAATTTGATAAAAAGCAATACTTTCATACAGCTTTTTTAAATCCGTGGCTACGGACAAAACAAGAGTTTTTTAATTGAGTTTTGTCCGTAGGCAGGTTTTCGTGTATTTTTATTGCAAATTCCTGCCTAGATAAAAACGCCAATCTTAGTTAAGGTGGAAGCGGCACTCCGTGCGAGGCTCCGATAGATTACCGCCCGTGGATTCGAACCACTATTACGCTTCCATAAATCGTTTATGCAATTCCTCTCAATGCTGACATTTCTTAGTTTGCTCTGCGAGCTTGTATATCTTTCAGCATCTCTTCAGTTATCACACCGCCTCTAGTGCCTCGGCGCAAAGTGTATTGTTCTTTCGCTAAAGTAGATGGATCAGCTCTAAGCAAAGAATCAACGCTGTCAAATCCTCTGGCGCTTACAAGATCAGGCATTAACTCAAAGACATTTATATCTTGCTCTCTCAAAATGCCTTCAGGTCTTCCTGCTAATCCTTGACCATAGGTGCGATGACCAGACACTTCAAACCTTGAATCACCATATGGATTTGCAATACCAACATTTTGAAGATTGAAATCAGGAGCGTTGTATTGAGCGCGATCACTTACAGCCAATCTTGCTTGTCCTATACCTAGACCTCCTTCGTTTCTCAAATCTCTATCCATAACTTGCAATAACGATTTTCTTGGATCGCCTGTCATTTCTCTAATCTGATCTATGCTTTCAGGATTATCTATTCCTTTCCACGTTGGATAGAATTCTTTTATGGTCTTGTCTGCTTGACTCTTTGCTTTCCTAGAAACAGCATTTCTAGCGTGAGTAACCATTACCTCTCCGGTCATAGTAGAGAAGTCTCCACCACTTGGGGCCATCCGGTAAGGCAACATAAGCACCTCATCAGCTATTGGCTTGCCATCTAATCCCATAAATGAGTTTAAAAAGGCTGATGTCGCTCCTCTATCTTGCGCCCAGACTTGTCCTTCTCTGCCTGCTGGGTTGGAAAACATAAAGTCTTGACCGCCTTGCAGCTCTACAGGCAAGTCATAATTAACTCCTTCAGCTCCAGTGATACGAGATCCAGCCTTTGTCCTATCTGCCATAGTTATTCTAAATGGCTTTCCTTCATAATCAAAAATACTAACTTCAGGACGCGCTATAGGCGATCCTTCATATGTTAGCTCTGTATCTGATATACGTTGCTGTTCTTTAGCACGACTGTCAAACCTTGGATCAAAGCCTTCATCTCCTATGCGAAACGTCTCTCGCAGCGCCGAGCCGCCAGCAATAGCTGAGCCTTGCCTGCCGCCGCCTGAGTATAGGTCTGTAGTATCGTAGTTGAGAGCCGAGCGTGTATCCGTATCTGGGAAATAGTTGACTCTTTCAATGATGCTTCCATCTGCATCGATTACTTCAGCACCTATAAAACCTTCATCTATATTTTTTTGAGTTAAATTCTGGCTGTATTCAGGATTTTTTTGAGCGACAATGCCCATCCCAGCCTTATCCATTAAAGAATACTGCTTATAGTTTCCACGCCTTGTTATATATGGGAAAACATTAGGGTCACTATAGTCTCCTGCTTCATTCCTAAATCTAGGAGCTGCCGTATTTGCATAGAAATCAGATATCCTAGATCCTTCTGGTGTAGCACCGTAGAAACCTTCTCCTATAAAACCAGAATCTCTAGCACCTGTTTTGCTAGATGTTGGCTGTCTTATATCGTCAGATGTGCCATGCAAGAATAGATTCTCAGTATCCATTCCTTGTCTTTCAAGCTCATCCATAGACTTTCTTTGGTCAGGCGTATAGTTAGCTGTTTTGCTTCCCATTGTGCCAAGAATTACTTGGTTGCTGGGAGTGTTCCTTACAGCCTTCATACCAGCGCCACTGCCTCCCATAACCAAAGTAGGATCAAACTCTACAATTCTCCTAGTTTCTGGATCATAGTATCGACCATCAGAGCCTGCTGCTCGCATTTGCTCGTCTATCATCTGCGGAACAGCTTTGACAACTCCTCTGATAGCACTGACAGCTTTGCCAGCAGCTTGCGATTGCTCGTTAGCATCACCAAAGAAGATGTCATTAAGAAAAGATCCAGCAGACCTAGCGCCTCTGAATGCCGGACTGTATGAGGAATCTATCTCAGTCTCACCGTACTGAGCCGGAATTGTTTCGACTATAGCTTGACCACTATCATCAAAGTCTACGATCTGGCTTTCCTCTTCGCTAAGAATTTCTCTACGAAAAGGTAGCAGCAAGCCGCCAAGAGTAGAGTCTCCACCGTACTTGTAGTTCTTCTCAGCCATTTGGTTAATAGCCGATGATCCTGCGCTGGGTCTACGTTCAGCCATTCTGCATTCTCGCTATCTCAGAGTCAGACATGAACCTCATTGCTTTGCGCTGGGCCTCTGCTCGCATACGCTCAGCCTCCGCTCGCTGCCTATCCATCATGTCAGCCATCTTCTCTTGATTGTCTAGCTCCTCACCCATTGCTTGGGCGCTTGTCCTATCAATCGTTGCTCCAGCCTCTTGAGCCTTGATCTGAGTTTCCATGCGCTTAGTCTCAGCGTTGAATGAATCTATCTGGTTGTCAGCCTGATCGCCTTGCATCTGCGTCTGGAGCTTCTGAGCTTCCAGTTGTAGCTTCATCTGCTCGTTCTGAAGTTTCGCTTGCTCTATCTGCGCTCGGAGCATTTCAGCTTGAGCCTTCATCTGCTCAGCCTGAGCTAAGACCATATTAGGATCTTGCTGCTGATCTGTTGGCTGCTGCTGCGCTTCCATCATTTCGTCTTCGGTCATTTGATCTTGTGGTATCAGGCCAGACGCTATCATCTGTGCGCGCTTGCGATCAGAGATCTGCTGAGCTGAAGCAGTAGCCACGTTGTCCAGTAACACATCACCAGCGATCTGAAGAATAGTAGGATCAACCTTGGCAATCTCAATGATTGTTTCAATAGTCTCCTGTTGACGATTCTTGAAGCTCGCACCAGCCTTGACCTGTACGTCATAGTTGCCGACTGACAGATCATTAACAGTCACCACATCGCCTGTCTGTTGGTCTATGACTTTCTGATTGATGTCAGCAACATCATAAGTATTGTCTTCCTTCAGCAGCCTTACAGTGCGCGCTGAGTCATAGATCTCTGGGATGGCAGCTACTAAGACGCGACCAGTAGCGCGGATGCCAAATTCCAACGCCTTGAAGTATTTAATCGTAGAGTTATCGCCTTTGTTCTGTAGAGCATTAATCGCAACGCCAGACTGATTCTGTGGATTATCGCCCATGTTGCTGCTGAACATGCCAGATGCGTAGGTAATCATGCCTCTCATAGCCTCAGACATTGTGCGTAACGCTGGGTTGATCTGTGCGCCGCCTTGCTGCTGAGGCACTTGCGGGAACTCTGGATCTACGTTGAAGAATTGCACCGGATCATGGTTGGTGTTGAGAGTCTGCAATGAATCCTCGTGGCCTGCCGCTTGTCCCATTGTCATCCAATACTTAGACCTTGGTGCAAGGCTAGTCTCTGCTACCTCACGGCTAACTGAGTAGTTCAGCACTCGTTGTGAGTCCATGAGCTTTTCTACCAATCCCCAGAAGATAGTCTTGTTCTCAAATATCTTGTAGTTGGCGTAAATCGGAATCACCGGAATCATATTAAAGACTGTCTTTTTCTTTGCTTCTAACCAATCACTAGCGTCAAATAACCGTGAACATACCTCTTTCTTGACGCGCTTACGCCTACGGGTTTCTGTCACTCCGATAGCTTTCAGTTCATCAGAGATCTTCTTGAAATCATCATTGACCTCATGCACCTGCCCGTTGGACATCATGACTAGCTCGCGCTCTTTCTCTTCGCAATACAGCAGCTCCCCTACGACTACGACCTCAGCTTTATCATAATACGCCTCGCCATCACGGCCTTCATCGACTGACTGACCAGATGCTTCAGGCCAGCGCCTGTCATACTCATCCTTGCCAATAGCATGCAGAACGAAGCAATACCGTGAATCAGACTTGTCTTGCTTCTCAGCCGCTGGATCAAACCAGACCCTATCAAGAGCATTACCGATAGGCTCAATGAACAGGTCTTGGTCAAAGCTATCCTGACTTACATACTTGTGAACAACGCGCCAAGCGCCGAACCCAGATGTAACCATGCTTCTGGCAGAATGACTGTAGACTTCTTTAGCATCAGACATAGACTCGATATTACGCACAATGCCAGAGTAGGTGTTGCTAATGTCCTTAGTGGAGTTGCCGCCAGCAGGCGAGACGTTTACATCAAACGAGGCTTGCTCTATCTCTGAGCAGACCTGATCAATTATCGGATTCACCATGTCAAAGCTGTAGCGTGGAGACTTGCTCTCACCAGCATTAGAATACCAATACGGCTCCCATTGACCATCACGCTTATCTACAAACAACGCAGCCTCACGGCCATTGTCGCGCAGGTCTTGGTCTGCTGATTGAGAAGACGATAGCAAATTAATAATATAATCGTGATCTTTGTACTTGGAGGAATCATAAGTATCCTCGCCGTACTCCTTCTTAGAGTCTTTCTCGTAAACGTAATTGTCTTTTTTAGCCATGATTCTTCCAGCCTGAGAAGTTAAGAGTAACCTTCTGTTGATTAATTGCTTTGGGTGAATGGAGCGACATCATAAGTGCGTCACCCATGTTAGGACTCGGTAGCCGATAAGGAGGCTTAGCCATCTCTATCTTGCTTAGTATCTGTATCTTTCCAGCATTGTTTCGCTTGATGGGTATGCGGCAGACTTCAGCTCTAAGCTGATCTATCGTAGCTATCTCCGAAGACAGGCTGATCATATCCTCTGGATTCACATACTCGCCTTTCTCAACTGCGCGGTGAGTAGCCTCAAATCTATCTCTTAGCCGCCACCAGTATTGCGCTCGCTTGTTCTTGAAAGTCTCACGGTTAGTCTTGTTCCTCTGTGTACCGCCTCTTGTATACGGCAGCTCTGGATCTTCAGCAGCCTCTGAGCCTTTGAACATAGAGTATGTGATGCCATTCTTTCCTGAGAGCGCCTGATCTACCTGACGCTTTAGAGAAACACCTAAGCCGTCAGCGTCCCAGATGAAGTGATCAGCGTTAGCTTTGAGAGCTTTGTCCAGCGCCCAATCCATACCTTCACCAGCATCACCTGTCACCATTTCACACACATCTAGGATGACGTTGCCATGTCTAAGCGTGAAGCCTTTACTGTCACCGCCTTCATCCGAAGGATCATGAGACGCAATTATAGCGCCTTCTGCCTTCCAGCCTAGCTTGATGTGGGCATCCACTGCCGACAAATACCACTCAACCGGAATGATGGAGTCAGCATTCTCGTCATACGTCTCGCCTTCCCAGACATGAGCGTAGAGAGCTGGTGACATATGCGCTTGGTCATATAGGCGCTCTTGCTCTAAGACTTCTGGGAAAGCTGGATTGTCGCTATGGTTCATCCAGACAATCGTGTGATGCTCGTCTTCGTAGACACCATCACGCCGCAACTCTTTCTCAAACGGCTTAACGAATCGCAAATAGAATGGATCAGCCGCTGACCTTGGGTTAGCTGCCATCCAAATTTCTGAGCCTGCCGTCCTGAGCGTAGGAGTAAGAGCCTTGAGGCTGGCCTCTGAGATTGTCTGGCTCTCGTCCACAAACACTCTGGAGAATCCATGATAGGACTTAACGCTCTCCGGTGATCTGGCAAGACCGATATACTTAAACGCAGTCTCACCACCGTAGCGGATCTCGTTGCGCTGTATCTCAAAGCCTTTCAAGTCTAGCCGTTCTATCTCAGCACAGAGCAGCGTGTGAATGGAGTCATCAATGCTGGCTTGGAACTCACGAGCGCAGAGTGTCTTGATGCCTTGCATCTGAGCAGCCTGTAGGCACAGATCACCCATTGTCATGCTCTTCCCGCTGCCTCTGCCTCCTATGCAAATCTTGTATCGCTTAGGTGGCAAGAAAGAAAGCATCTTCTTGGGGATCTTCATCTTGGGCATGATTGATGACTCGCCTTATTCAAATGTAGCCGTGTCTGAAGCTGGTGGCCTAAACGCTTTAAACTTCTTGGTCTTGTAGCCTCCAGACGCATACCGCAACGCTTCTGCTTTATCTTTCATCTTGAGGAAGTTATTGGTCTTTAGAGCAGAATCCATAGCTTTGCTATTATCTTCAAATTCCTTCAGCTTACCGCCAATCAGTTGAATGGTAGGAAAGACGTACCAGTTACCATCTTCATCTGTCTCTGCAGCCATCCGGTGAGATGAGACGCTACCATCTGAGTTCTTGATGTAAGGATAATTCTCAGGATTGTTAATCCTATCGATGAATTCTGGTTCAGCCATTATTCGTAAGTAGCCTTGTTTTTCTTCTTCTTGGCTTTCGATAAGGCTATGGCTATAGCAGTTTGTTGGTTTTTTCCTGCCGCCATCTCAGTTCTAATGTTCTTGGAGATAGTCTTCTTACTCTTGCCTTTTTGTAGTGGCATTATTCCATCACCTCAATAGTCCAGTGAGTATCAACATCGTGCTGAATTGCTGCGCCGTCAGCGCCTGTATGCTCTGTCCTGCTCTTCTCTGTCCAGCCAAGCGTCTGGCTTAGGTAGAGCTTCAGGCTTGGGAAATCCTTATCAAGAATAGCTTTGTCGCGCAGTGTCTTGGCGGCTAGTACACCATCCTTGTATCTGGCTCTAGTATAAGCGGTAAAAACTCGCTCATCTCTTTTGAAAATGTCTCGTAAGGTCTTGGAAGTTATAGAGAAATATTCAGCAAGCTGATCCTGTGTTATTACCGGAGCAAGCTCTTTGATCTCTTCTATCTCTTCGTCTGTAAAAACTCGCTCAGGTCTAGCCATTAGAGGAAACCATCCGTCTCAATTTGAATAATAGTTTGAGGAATATCGAGCGCAGTCCTTAGCTCTCGTCTAGCCATCGCTGCCACATACTCCTTGTGATCTTTATACCTGATCTTCTTGCCTTTAGACTTATCTGTGTCATAGATCAAAATGTAAAGATCGTCATCCTCTACTGATTTGGTTAGTAGATAATTACGATCTGGAGTGAAATCCTTGCTTTGCTCAAACAAGTCTCGCACTTTGAGTCCTATAGATTCTACCACACTATCACCTTTTGCGCCGCAAGAAAAACAATAGAACAGTAGCTTCTGACCTTCTGGAGTATCAACAAGCGTGACTGACATCGAAGGATTAGTATCATCGTGTACAGGACAACAGGCAGTCCACTTGTTAGTTCCTAACTGTCTGAGCTTGTCTAGCCTATCCAATACTGGCGCATACCATTCCATCATAGTCTCTTGCTCCATGCGATCTGGCGGCTCTTAATCCAGCTCAGAGCTTCTGGGATTGGCTCTCGTCCTATCTGCTTCAAACCGTTAGGAGCGCAAGAGAAAGCATCTATATACTTATGGTAAGCCCAGCCTTTCTTGTAGTTATGCTGATACCCGTAATGTAGAAGAGACGAGTACCATTCTTGCTTCTCCTTTTTGGTGAGTGTCTTGCGCCTTGTCTCAGCAGGAGACAGGTTCTCAGCCTTTACGAGCTGTGTGCCATCATCCTTGAGAGTTGGCGTACCAATAGGCAGCTCCCAGCCACATTTGCATCTCAGGCCAGTGAAGGCTCCTGAACACTGCTTGCAGTTGTGAACCACTGGCTCCTTCTCCTCCTTCTTGACCTGCTTGCGCTCATCATAATTCCTGTCACCAGAGTGAAGATCTTCAGGCACAAAAGTCTCAGGATACGAGCCGAAGTGAGCGAGATTGCCAGCATGATCTAAGACTATAGCTCGCTCCTTATTTGGATGGATGCGCCAGATGCGTCCAATGCGCTGAATCCAAGTGGTAAGGCTGCGAGTCTTGTAGCAGTCAATGCAAATCTCAACACCGCTATCATCCCAGCCAGTATTCAAGAGCCTGCTGTTAATCATCACCTTGTAAACACCATCTTCAAAGTCTTGGTACTTCAGATCTCTCGTGACCTGATCATCATAACCATCAATGTGTACTGCTATCTCTTGGCCCAGTGTCTCGTTGAATCGATCTACTAAGCTCTTGCTGTACGCTATGGATGGAGCAAAACATACAGCTCGCTTGGTCAGGCCGTCAGAGTGCTTGACGTAGTTCGATACTATGTCACCAGCCAGTGTGTCATCCTCTGCCATCCGACTTCCTAGCGCCTCTGGATCATAATCACGATTACCAGTAGATGAGCCTTTTAGCTTCACATCACTAAAGTCAGCAGTCCTGCCGTGGTAGTAGTCAGTCGGACAAAGCCAGCCTTCATCTATCAAGTCTTGTGGAGTCGTTGTCACTATAAGATCTTGCCATAAGCCTTCTGCTCCCATACCTCGACTGTACGGAGTAGCAGTAAGGCCAATGTATACGAGGTTGTTAAAACGCTTCATTTGGTTGAGCAGACCTTTGTACATCTGATGAGCTTCATCGATTATCGCAATGTCATAAGTGAATTGATTTCGCCTGATCGCTGTAGCTGTACTTACGATTTGGATATTCTCTTGCGGATTGTACCGAGTGTCATCTGCTTGAAGCACTGAGTAGCTTGCTCCAAGAGAATCAAACGTGGCTGTAGTCTGGCTCAGCAACTTCAATCTATCGCAGAAGAAGGCTACCTTCTTGCCTTTAGCTGCCGCATTGACAGCTATGTAAGCAGCTATATGTGTCTTTCCCATAGAGCAAGGAGCTGAAAGGATCACTCTCTTGTTGCCAGCTCGCAGACTATCGCGCAGAGCGTCAACAGCGGTGATTTGATGAGGTCTAAGGATTAAGCTGGTCATTTGGCTCCAACTCCTTGCAGACATCATTGTAGATGCCTTTGTAGTCAGGATGACCGTAATCGCTAGATCCGTCTGTCATTTGGTGAGTGTCCCAGATCACAACGTCTGAGCAGTAGCGAAATTCCGCAGCAATTAGATCCTGCTTGTCAGCTTTACTCACAACAAGAAACGCTCCAAAAATCAAAAACATTAAAAATCCAGCTTTTCGATTTGTCACTTGTCGTTCTCCTTATCATCTTTTATTGATGCTGCTCTGTAAGCCTTTTCAAAATCTGAATTCCAATGTTCATTGTGTGTTTTTTTAAATTCTTCAATTTGTTTAGATGTAAGTGGCTTTTTCATTTCTTCTATGATTTCTGATAATTTCATTTAAAAAGAACTCCTAGAAACGCCATATTCTTCGTAATAATCAAGCGGAGGCGGATTAAAGATGTCGCAATAGCGATTCCAGATTCTTTCCTCAATACCTTCTAAGATAAGATCTTTTGCTTTTTGATATGACTTATCGTACTTCAGGAAGAAGCTGTCGTGTCCCATCAGGCCAGCAAAAGCTTTTGCCATATCTGCCTGAAACTGGTCAAATTCAGCACAGGTCATATCTTCTGCTATCAGCTCATCGAGCGAGCCATTGTCTTCGATGTAAGCTACCGTTAAAAGATCCTTGTGAGCAGATGTAAGCTCAACGCAACGATCCTCTGCATTTACCATCTCTTCCACGTTGCCATTAATTACTGTTACTAAAGATTCCATTATTATTCCTCTAGTTGAAAAAAAACATTTCTTCCTTCAATACCTGTAGTATACAGACACCTACACTTATATCAACTTTATTCCACTATCTTTAGATAAATAACAACCACTCATCTGGATGCTCGCTCATGTCCATGCCAGCCTTGATAAGCTCCATCCTTTCTGGAGTCTCTACCACAGGCGCTGTGCAAGGTTTTGGGTTGGCTTGGAACATACCGCAGCCGTTGATCTTGAATAGAGCGGCAGACTCCTTGTAGCTGCCTTCTGGAGCATCGTTCTCCGTTGGCTCGTGGAATGCGTCCTGATCTTGAGGCTCGCCGCAGTGTGGGCAATAGACATTAAACATATTGATTCTCCTTATGCCCCCGCAGGGGCTGTGATTGGTTTAAACTGCGGTTGTCCAGTAAACGCCATGTTCACGACTATAGTTACCAATGCTGCGAATTCTTGTTTTGATTCCTTGATCTTTTAGTGTCTCTGAGAAAGCGAAAGCATCTCTGTAGCAATCAAATGTTTCTCTGTTTTTCTTCTCAGCTTTGACCGGAAAAAGATCAGTACCAAGGATCGCCGTAGCTCGCACCTTCATGTCTTCGCAATGAGCCAGCAGACCTGTTGCTCTGCGATGAATAGTGTATGTGAGATAAGTTTCAACAGCTTCTGCAAAATTCGTAGACGTCACGTTTTCAGCAGCTTTGTTGTAGTCTTCCTCGTTCATCATTCTTTTTTCTCGATAAGAACTGAAAGCGCCATTTAATATCAACACACTGACTGGAACTTTCACGATGTCGGCAGCAGTTTTGGCTAATTCGAAAGTGGCTTGCTCTTCCCAGCGTTCAATAGTGTCATCGAGATGTTCACGAGATATTTGAAGAGGCTGATATCCTGCGCCTCTGCAAGTGCCGCTGAAAAATCCATAATCGACTGTATACCCATGCTTAGCAATCTCACCTGTTCTAACATTGATGGCGTGTTCGCGACCGCATAATTGGCAAGTTCCTGTGTGTGTGTGAGCCATTTTGTATCTCCATTGTTGAGAAGCGTTTTGCCTCTCCATGACCACCATTTTACTGGTATCACACGCACTGTCAACTCATTTCACACTTATTGATAGGAAAATGTCATTTAGATGGTTTGGGACACCTAGTCCTATCTTTCAGCATGATCCGCAGTATTACTATTACCAGAACTCTTCATCATCCGTGATTACTGAGTCAAGTCTCCTATGTGTCCGCATAAACTGGTTTGCCGCCCGTCCTTTGCTGGTTGGGCGCGATCCCATCACTCTCGGAACACTGCGCTATCTGGGCGTTTAAAGGCTACCCATAGGCCATATCGCTGAGTTTCGGTCAGGATTTATCACACCGGATTGCCAATATACTCCAAAACTATAGTGATGTACAATACCCAATATATGCTGGTGTAATGTAGTTTCCCTGCTACATCTTGTATCTCCCATCACGAGCCGATACTCTCCGGTACACCAGCATTCTTATTTATCAAACTTTCTTAAAACCAGCTTGCACATGATTTGCACATCCTGTAAAGTCGTGACTCCTTTAACGAGAAGATGGGAGTCTACTCATGCAAAACACGCACTTCTGGACGGCGTTTGGCGCTGCTCAAGTCAACTTCAGATCACCGAAGAAATCTGGCATTAATGCTTTTGCCAACAATCACGCTTATCACAAGCTGGAAGATCTTCTTCCTGCCGTTATTTCTGCTCTCAACGAAGAGTCGATTATCTTTCGCTTCGCAGACATTAATAAAGCGGATGAGGCTGGCACTCGTATCATTATGACGCATTTGCCTAGCGGCCAATCTCATGAGCAAGAATGCTTCGTTGACAAGAAAGAACGCAACGCCCAAGCAACGGGGGGCTGCTACACCTACGCAAAGCGTTATCTTCTGAGCAGTCTTTTCCTAATTTCAGATCCGAAGCTCGATGATGATGGCGATCATGCTACTCACGGCAATCGAAAGAAAACTGCGGCAAAACCAAAAATTGCTAGTGACGATGTTATCGCTAAGATTAAAAAAGATCTTGCCGAATTCAATATCCCAGAAGACAAGGCACTTGAGAAGGTAGGAGCTAAGACTTGGGTTATCACTAACGAGCAAGCAACAATTATTCAAGGCCGAATTGATCAACTCAGGTCTAAGAAATGAGAGTTCATTATGTCGAGCAAGGCACTGATAAGTGGCTGGCACTGCGAGCTGGGTGCATAACTGCATCTAGCTTTAAGTCTCTAGTTACCAGCCGAGGCGAGAAGACAGCCACCTCTACTCGTGACACTTACCTTAACCAAGTCATTGCTGAGAGGATGACAGGAAAGCCTGTAGACACGTTTAAGAATGCCGATATGGAAAGAGGCAATGAGCGTGAAGGCTCAGCAAGAGATCTGTTTGGTGCGATTATGGAGGTAGATGTCAAGGAAGTAGGATTTCACCTTCATGATGACTACGACATTGGCTGTTCTTCTGACGGACTATTCTGCTTAGACTCTGACACGGGCGTAGAGATTAAGTCACCACGAGCCTCTACCCATATTAAGTATATGCGTAACAAAAAGCTCCCTACTGAGTATATGCAGCAAGTCCAACTGAGTATGTGGCTGCTTGAAGTCGATAAGTACTTCTTCTTTAGCTACCATCCAGACCTAAAACCGCTGATCGTTGAAGTAAAACGCGATGATGAGTATATCGAGAAGGCTGTGCCGATTCTAATTGACGCAGCCAAATATGTTAAATCCGAAACGGAGAAGTTAAATGTCCAACCAATTTTCCACGCTTACAAGCGTTAATAAGAGTCAGTACGATGACAGCTACTATGCCTCTATAGACCCAGAGGCTCTAAAGTCTCTGCTTGCAGCTTATGAGCAAGGCGCTGTTACTCTTAATAAGAATGGCAAGATCAGTCTTAAAGGCTGGAAGAACGAATCTAAGGATGGCGGTCAGCCATACATATCTTTGAAGTGGGCAGCTCCGCTTGAAAGCTCACCAGCGGCTCCGGCGGCTCCAGCGGAATCAGCGACATTTGAGGACATACCATTCTAATGAAAGTTATAGACCTTAAAGAAGCAGATATCAAGAGAACTGCATCGCGGAGCAAGTACGTTGCGCGATGGCTTGAAATTTCAGAGACAGAAGCTCTGTCTTTTGATGATTATGAAGATATGAGGACTGCGTACTATTCGATAAACAGCTATTGCCGAAACCACAAAACAAAATACAAGGTGAAGCAGTTTTCGGATCAGTCTGCTGAGCGTTATCTGGTATTGAAGGTTAGAGAATGAAAATAACCGCTGCTGATAAATTCTTTAGCAAGTGTGTGAGATCCAGAACGAACTGGTGCTGCGAAGCCTGCGGCACACAGTATGAGGAAGGATCTCAAGGACTGCACTGTAGCCACTACTTTGGGCGCAGAGCATACGCTGTACGTTTCGATCCTATGAATGCTTTCGCTCATTGTTTTGGCTGTCATCAGAAGCTGGGAAGTAATCCTAATGACTTCCAGAGATGGGCGCTTAATGCTTTAGGTGAAGGAGCGATAGATATTTTACAAGAGAAGCGTGAAAACATCAGTCTGGCTAAAGACTATAAGAAGAACCTAAAAGACGTTGCCAAGCACTACAAAGAGCAATTTGAGCTAATTCAAGCAGCACGAAAAGAAGGCAACGATGGAAGAATCGAATTCGTGGGATATATTTAATATGAGCGTAAACGAAGGTCAGCACTGGATAGTTAACTCAGATCACGCTATGAAGATGTTCAAAGAGCATATAGACAAGCTGTATGCCAAAGACAAATACCTAGTCATCAAATGGTCAACAGGAAAGCAGCGCAGCTTAAAACAGAACTCCGCGCTCCACGTTTGGTGTCAGCTCATGGCTGATGAACTCAATGCCGCTGGTCTGGGCATGGAGAAGGTCTTAGAGCATAAGGCATCTATTGATTGGACTATGGGAGGAGTTAAGGAACACCTTTGGAAGCCTGTGCAAGAAGCTATGACAGGCAAGGACTCAACAGCGTCAGTTGATAAGCTAGACTACGTTAAGGTCTATGAGACTTTAAACCGTCACTTCGGTGACAAGATGGGCATTCATGTGCCGTGGCCTACCTTTGAAAACAGCAATACTTGAGATAGATCCGCTGTGGCATGAAATAGCCGCCGATAGTCCTGAATCGCTTAATGGACGGTCTGTTAATAAAAACTCGTATGCCACTGGCGTTATAGGCGAATTGGCTGTATCTCAGGCACTGGCAAGCCTTGGGATGACTTACAGCCATGATGATACCTATGACTACGATTTCCTTGTAAATGGCGTAAAATTAGACGTAAAGAGCAGCGCGTCTAGGTTTGCCAGAGTAGGAGGAAATAACAGCACATTACTTACAAGCTATTTGCAGAATCAAGATTGCGAAGCCTATGCTTTTGCTTCTGTGTCTTATGCTGAGAATCTGGTATACATAATGGGCATTTGCGCTAAGTTCTGGTTTTGGGAGACAGGATGTGCGACTGATTATAAGGCTGGTGATATAATAGCTGTTCGCTCTATCAAGCAAGACGCAAGAATAATGAAGTATAAGCACCTGACTAGCTTTTATGGTTTGCCATTATTATTAGAGGCACTGAAATGAAACAATTAGACTTTGAAATCAAAAGCACAGCAGAGATAGAAAAGTGGCTGGAAAAAGCAAAGGAAAGAATGCCAGAGAATGACTTTAATCATGTTGCTACGCTGGCATTCAATTTAGCCAACATGGATGAATTTATATTTGGAAACGATGAAGTCAGCGATAAATTTATGCACTATCAGGCGCAACATTATTACGGAGGAGTTTTGCATTAAGAATATGATCCCGTCTCGATCATATCAGCTAACTCTATTGCTCTCTTGCCTGTTTGTTTAGCAAACTTGCTAAGCAACAACTGAATAGATGCTTCCTTATAATCAGCCTCTTCAAAGGCTAAAATCATCTTTTGAAATCCACGGAATCTTGTTGCCCCAAGACAGAAGAACGCATCTATAACCGCTTCTTGCCTTGTCTCATCCAGATCTCCAAACCAAACATATTCTTTGCTTAGCTCCTTTATACATCTCAGGATATCATTAGACAAAAGAAAATCTACTTCATCAGGAGAGATTCCTAGACCGCCTCTCGCATCCACGTTGCGACCAACTCCGATTGTCTGACGGTCTGCTGAACACAAATAAACGTGTGTCTCCACGCCTTCATGTCTCTTGAGCATTTTAATTAGCTTATCCATTATTTTTCTCTGCTCACACCTTTGGTTTTCTCAAATGAGCGCATACCACCTAAGCCCAGCATAGCCATCAGCAGCGTTGTCAAAATGGACGTATCTACTTCTGGAACTGTTAGCCAAATTCCCAGTATTGGAGAGATGATTGTAGAGTAGGCCAAGGCAGAGATAGAAACCCACCCGCACATTGGACGCCAACCCGACACAAAGATGCTAGGATGCGCTGCTTCGGCCTTGTTGACCTCGATCTGAGCAGTCATCTGCTTATCTGCAAGTACCGCCAATTCGTGACTTAGCTTCTCGCGCAAGTCTTTGTCTGGAATTGCCTTCTCCAGAATTGTCATTGCTGGGCCAATCAGAGCAGTAATAGAGGATAACATTTAGACAAATACCAAAAGCGCAAAACAGATTAATATCAGAACTAAAACACAGCCGACAATATAATCCTCTGTCTTACCTATGCGCTTAGAAACTAAAATACCAACTTTGGCTAATGCGCTTTTTATCATTTCCATTTTAAAATCCTCAGTTAATAGCGAGAGTAAATACTAATCCTGCAATGGCAATCATTAATATGAATAGCCCAGCAACAAGTTTTACAGCCAGATAGAAGTCATCATTCTTTCTATCTTTTATTATCTTTCTGCGGCGATTAGCTTGAGCCAAATTAAAATCTCTATTCTTTTGAATATTTGCTGCATCTTTTTTAACTTTAGCCCATTTATGTGACTTGCCTTGCCGTGAATACTCTTTGCCGATACGCGACATCATGTCATCTATCTTTTGAGCTTGCTGCTCTATATGGATGGCTTCTTCCAGAGCAGAGCCTGCATAGCCGCCTTGGTTTCTTTTTACTTCATCAATCTTAGCTTCAATCTCTTCTTTTGACGCGAAGAAAGAAGATATTTCACTACCCATTGCCTCGATGTCTTTTTTTCGGTCAAGACCTGTCCTGACCATTTTACAGGCTGTATCGAGTCCTTTTATGAGTAGAGCTATTTCGCCTATCATTTTTCATTGCTTAAAGTTGAAGTAAGCGCCAGCCATTAGCGTGGCTAAGAAAATTGTAGTCAAAGCCTGAACGATGGTTTTGCCTACTGTACGCTTTGCAGACCGCCAAGAATCTAGCAATGAGCGAAGCTCGGAGACATCAGTCAGCAAGTCTTTATCCTCGCTGCCAAGCCCAATATTTCTTAAGGCTTTTTGTGCGCCTAGCTCGGCCGACTGCTCCACCAGTTTAGCCATCTCTTCCTTAGTCATTACACAATCCGAACTTTATAGTTACCAGCATTGTCAGTATTTCCATTTGTCTTGCGGTTGTGCAGTATTTCTCTAACCCACGATAATGCTCTAATTGACTAGACATACGATAACCTTGGTTTGAATTCGGTACTACGGGGATTCGGCGCAATACCGCCCCATTACTACTCTTCAAGGATAGTATTTAAGTCTGCTGGCGGCTCAATATAATCAGGGTTTATAGACCATGTACTATTGATGTATTTATACTTATCCCCAAACCAATCAGCGGGCGGGGCTACTCCCTCAACTAGAGTGGCGTTACTGGAATCCATGCAAGCAATGATTAATTCTAAAGAATCGGTTTCGCCAACATTTATTAGCTTAGATGTAATATCAACAGGAGTGTCATCAGCAAAGACAAACTTAGATAGTGATGTTGCGGTTTCTATAATTGTCTTCATTAACTTATCCTTTAATAATAAAGCTGGTGGATGATATTGCCGTACCTGCTGTTACATTTTCATATGAAGCAGTAAGCGCGAGAGAGCCATCCCCCTGAATATAATACTTCTTGCCCGCCGTAAGTCCCGACTGAGCATCATCTACGGAACCCACAAGCTGAACTGTCGCTGTAGTCCCAGTAGAGTATGCGGCGTTAGATACTCCTATAAAGTTCTCTGAGGTCAGCGTGGTTGTGTAAGTCGCTGGGAAATATGACATAGAGGATAAGTCATCCGTACTGGAGATATAACTAACTACTATTGACCTGCTTCCCGAAGCGTAGGTTAACTTTAGCGAGGTAGTCCCCCAATCAGTCGTGTTTGCGTCTGTCGCGAAGGTCGTACTAGCACCTACCGTCACAGATGTAGCCGACATAGTCATGTTTGCTATCTTGCAATTACTAGAGACAGTCCATGCAATGATAGGAATTTGCAATGATTCGTCATAGGCCAGTTGAACCGCACCCACGCTGGTAGCAAAGATTACTGATGAATTAAAGGTGACGTTAGTGGAGTTGGTTGTCACTGTTCTGACATAAGCTGCTCCATTATAGTTATAAACCAAGCAGATTCTGGATACGCTAGGATTATAAACTAACTCAATCCTGCTTCTGCTTATATAAGACCCCATTGTCTGTGCGGTGGATGGGGTTAAGTATTGATTGCTACCACTTTGAACGCAAACCTGTGACTGGCCCAAAGCGGAAGAATTTGAATACATGACCACTGATTTATTTGCGCCGACATCATAAGCTGCGCCAATATTCGTACCATATTGCGAAGATATTACAGTCTTAGTCCCGTAGGTCACTGTAGCGCCTACCATAGTAAAGATTGTCGAGTGGATATAGTTTGAGTCCGACCTATAGAAAACTGTAACTTGGTTTGTGCTTGAGTTATATACAGCTTTATGATCCCAGACAGTGTTGCTTCCCGCGTATTGCGACTGACTGCCAACACTAATCGAACCGGAGCTTCCTACAGTTAGAGCCTGCGCCCTGCCGTATGCGCTACTGTTATACCAGCCAACTAGAAAGTTTTCTTGGTCTGGATTATAAATAATAAAGTTTGGAGAACCTATTTCTGCGGCTAGTTGAACAGGCGTTCCGTAGACAACGGTTGTCCCAGTTTGTGTGATTGTCATTGCATATGGATAGCCGCTTGTCCACGGAAAGACTACAACTGTAACCTTATTTACTGGGTCATAGTCTTGCCAACATTTATATCGCGAAATATCAGTCGTAGAAAACAGGTTTTTTGCACCAAGACTTGAGCCTGATACAGTTTCAACTACCGCGCTAACTGTTCCGTTTGAATTAACAACAACAGGGTCACCATCTGCTATAGCTCCAGATGCCGTAGCGGTAAGGCTTGGCGCTGCCGATATTTCACCCCACGATGCACTGGTAGCGTTTGTTGTTAAATACTTCCCCGCGTTTCCTGCTTGCGAGGGTATCTCGTCAGGGCTTGCGGCGCTTGTCCAGTTAGTGCCATCAGATGTCAGTACATTACCGCTCGTTCCTGCTGCTGTAATGCCTGTTCCTCCGTTAGCTGCCGGAAGTGTTCCTGTTACCCCAGAAGCTAAGTTAATATCCGCAAGCGTACCGCCGAGCGTTAAATCTCCAGAGCTTGTTACCGTGCCTGTTAGGGTTAGCCCGCTAACTGTTCCTGTGCCACCAACAGAGGTGACAGACCCAGACGCGTCTAGTTGCGTCTGTATGTTGGAAGTCACGCCGTCTGTGTAGTTAAGCTCAGTCGCTGTAGCTGTTAAGTCGCTTATCTGCGACACAGTAATGGACGTAGCTACCGGGGCAACATTTGCCCATGAGGAGCCTGTATAGACCCTCATCACATTGCTTGAGGTATTGAAATATAACGCCCCAGTTAAAAGAGCGTTACCGTCATTATCTACCGAGGGGTCGGAGGACTTGTCACCAAGATAGCGATCATCAAAGTCATCATAGGTTGCCGCAGCAGCAGCCGCTGAACTTGCCGCAGCACTAGCAGATCCAGATGCCGCAGTAGCAGAACCGGCAGCAGTAGTGGCAGAACCAGCCGAAGATGTAGCTGATCCCGCACTAGCCGTTGCTGAGTTGGCACTAGCCGTGGCGCTATTGGCAGAGTCTGTTGCAGAGCCAGCACTGGCAGTTGCAGAGTTGGCGCTGGCCGTGGCGCTATTAGCCGCAGCCGTTTCGCTCGAAGCCGCAGCAGTAGCACTATTCGCAGCAGCAGTTGCACTTCCACCAGCCGTGCTCGCAGAACCAGCAGCAGCGGTAGCAGAACCAGCCGAAGCAGTCGCAGAGTTGGCGCTATCCGTGGCAGAACTCGCACTATCAGTCGCAGAGTTAGCAGCATTAGTCTCTGAGGTAGCGGCAGCAGACGCGCTGTTAGAGGCAGCAGTAGCAGAACCAGCAGCAGCGGTGGCACTACCCGCAGCGGCAGTAGCAGAGCCAGCAGAAGCCGTGGCACTATTGGCGCTAGCGGTAGCAGAACCGGCAGCAGCAGATTCAGACGCAGCAGCAGCAGTTGCAGACCCAGCAGAAGCCGTGGCACTACCAGCCGCAGCAGTCGCACTAGCAGCAGCCGCAGCACTCGTTCCTACCCACCAGCTCGCGCTTGATGCGGGGACGTGGTTAAGGTTAGTCGCCTGAAGAGATGTGTATAGAATACCGTCCGTGCCGACCACGTTCTCATTAATTGCGTATGTTCTGGTAGATAACCAAGCAAACGCCAGAGATGCCCAATATGCAGTAACTGTTGATGGATTTTGATTAAGATTAGTATTCTGTAAAGATTGGTACTGAGTCGTGCCGTAAGTAACAACATCCCCTACACTGTAAGTAATCCCCGCATTCCACTCTACTGAGTACAAGAGCGTCCAAAAGCCAGACGTAGTAGTAGGATTGTTATTCTGATTGCCGTTAGCTAATGAACGATAGTAAACACCATCACTACCTATAACCACTGCGTTTGCTGAGTAGATTCTAGTTGCTACCCAAGCATCACCGAAGTTTGTTCCTGTCTCACCAATAGGATCTCTGACAAGGATCTGAACATTGTTTTTGTCAGTAAGGATGCCTTTAGCATTACCGTTAAAGAAGATGTTTGGCTGACGGCCTGCAGCAGTAAGGATAACTGGATTTGTGTTAGGAATGGTTAAGTTGATGTCTGCAAACGTAGTTTTAGCCGTAGTTGTGCCAGACTCGTAGAAGTACAGCTTACCACCGCCTAGAGGATCGCCAGCGTCATCAAAATATTGTGCGTTTATTTCACCGAATCTAGCCATTATCTCATTTCCTCATTAGTCGCTGCTGCTGTTCCTGCGCCGAGTGCGCCGCCAGTAGCTGGTATCTCTGGCCTTAATCTTCTTGCTCTTCCTGCAACGTCACTCACAATCGGAGCTGCTCCAGATAGAGCCACTCTTTCTTGTCCTGCTTGTTTTGCGCTTTGAACAAAAGCGCCACCAAAGTCAAGAAGAGCTTGAGCAAACCTTCCTCCAAATCCTCTCATCGTGTTTTCGAGTTGTTTTACAGCTCTACCCGTAGGCCCAGACCCAAGAGCTGTTCCACCAATAGGTTCAATAATTTTTGATACATTCATAATATCTTTGATAAAAGAAAGCTCATCTTTGTTAAAAATAACTTTAAGCTTATCCATTCCTATTCTTTTTAAAACAGACTCCAATCCTGCGCGAGTCATTTTTTGGCCTCCAAGTTCTCCTAATGGGCCTTTAAAAGCTTCATTCCTAATATAGTTTATAGTTTCTGCTCTTAGGTCTGACCATGCCTTAGCGCCTTCAGTGCTAATAAACTTACCTCTGCCAACAATGTAATTTTTCAAAGCACGAAGATCAGATGACGTATATCCTTTCCCAGCAACAACTCTATTAAATACATTTTCAGAAGATATCTTTTCTTCTAACAAATCTCTTATTAAGCTTTTTTGATTTTTAGAAAATTTGCTTAATTGATCTGCATCTAATCCTCTCTTAAATTCTCTGTATGCGTCACGACCTCTCTTGTAAGCATCTCTTCCTAAAGCTCTTGTAACATCATCATCAAGAGCCTCTTTGACATCTCTTATTATAATGCGAGCAGTACCATTAGCTCCGTCAAACAACTGGTTAGCATATTGTCTTACTATTTCTGCTTGTTGAGGTGTAACCATAACAGGCCCATCAGGAGCGGCTTTGCCTTTAGGTATATCAATTCCTAAATCTTGCTTAACCTGACCTCTAAGAGCTTCGTATGTTCCAACAGACCTTTTATTTAATGGCTTGAATGTATGCAGCTTTTCTAAAAAACCACTAATATTAACGCCAGCAGAACCTTCTAAAACCTCGTCTGCTTCTCTGTAGAGTTTGCCTATCTCATTGTCTAGCTTAGTAGCCTTAGCTATAACAGCAGTTTGTATAGGAGCAAGCTCAGAACTAACAACTCCACCTGTTTTTGCTTCTACAGTTTCAAATGCTTCACCAATTCTAATTTGTTGTTGTTCTAACGCAGTTGTTACTGGGCCTGTCTCTTTCGCCAAATCTTGTTGCTTTACAAAGTCATCAGTTGTGCGAGTAATTTGTGCTTTTGTAGGCGTTAATTTTAAACGCTTAAATAAATTATATCTTTCAGCTTGAGCTTGAGTAGGCTTACCAGAAACTAAAAACTCATCCATCCTTTTTGTAAACTCAGCAATATCATCTGCGCTTCCAGACAGTCCTAAAGATCCTGTTTCAGCCAACTCCATAATTTCATCAAAAGCCGCGCTTTCTATATTTTCTGTGCTAGAGTTTTGCCTCATCTCTCTAATTGCTTCACGCTTAAACTGTCCAGTAGATTCATCAATTACGTTAGCTGGGCTTTGCTTGCCAGTAAGCCTAGAGTATACCTTTGATCCAAGATTAAATACGCCACGACCAAACACATCGCCAGCCATAACAATCAATGGAGTTGTAGCAAGCCTAGAAGTTTGTAAGTCTTCTCCTCTAATCGCTCTTTCTGCTACGTTGCCCATCTCTGTAGAAAGACCAATACCGCCTTGCTGCAAAGCACCTTTAACCAGTGTAGTCGCTGGAGAAGCCAGAAATGGAGCTGCTTCTTCTACAAAACCCATTACTCCTCTGCCAGCCCGACCAATATCACCAGCACTTAGACCGCCACGATTCAAGTAACGCTGTTCACCAGCGCGAGTTTGAACTGTTGGCCTTCCATATCGATCTTCGGATACCTGAGCGCCAGTATACTTGCCAAACATTCCTTCGCCTGAAGAAGATAATGGGCCAGAACTCAGTTGATCAATGTATGCTTGCGCCTCTCTTGGGTCTGTAGGCATCCGCAGAGCTGACTCTACTTCTGGAAAGTCTTCTTGGAAGCGCGGAGAAATAGCCTCTTGTACAGCGCCCATCATACCTTGGCGCGGTCTAATTAAACCGTCTTTGATAGCAGCATCAAGAAGAACTCTGGCATCTCCAGTAAGTTCTTGATCTCTGCCTGCGTCTACTATCTTTTGCAGATCAGAAACAATTTCATTTTTAGTTGCCATTAAAGAACCTCTGACGAATTGAGTCTATTAATTACTCTATCAAGTTCGCCTTCAGGCTGCATAAACGAAGGAACTCCTCCGGTTGGTATATCTATGTTAGGAATATAATCTTCCAAAGCTCCTTGTGTTCTTGCATCTATTAAAGCTTGATATTCATTTTCAGCCGCTTGTTGCTGTCTAATAAAAGTTTCAAGAAGATTAATGTTTACAGTTTCATCTCTTCCTATACCAAACAAAGCCTTCTTTGCTCCTTTAACATCGTCATCTGTTGGCCTAACTTCTCCAGTAGCTTTAAGTCTTTCTCTAGCTGCAAATTCTGCAAAAGAATCAAGAGCCTCATCAAATTGACCTTGCTCCGAATAAGTTCCAAAAGGTAAAAAACTAGCTAATTTTCTTCCAGCTCCAGAACCTTTTTCGCCAGACCTGAATGCGTTAAGAAATTGTTGTGCCGTTTCCATTCCTGTCATGCGATTAGCTCTTGCTTCAGCTAACTCATTTAACCTTTTCAAATTTGCTTTTTGTGCTTCAGTTTGAACCGGAGAAAGTTTGTCGGCGTCTACCGCTACTCTTCTTGCTTCTACTGCCGCTTTTCTTGCTTCTTCTGCTGCGGCTCTTTCTTGTTGTAAGTCTTCTTGTTCTCGATCTGCCCTCGCAATTGCTGCTTGTTGAGAACTTAATCCAGCATACGGATTAACAGTTTCGGCAGGACGAGAACTCACTCCTTGTATAGGCCCAGCAGCGCTAAGAGTTGAGCTTGGCAGTGCATTGCCCAAACCGGATATCTCACCTCGCTGCCGCATCTGAGCAACTAGATCAAGGCTTAAACCAGCAAATGGGCCGTTTACATACTTCTCTACGCCGTCAATAGTAAAGGTTTGGTAATCAGCAGCACTTTCTGTGCTTGAAAGAATATTAGGCTCGCCTGTGCGCGTATTAATGGTTGCAGAAGATCCCGTAGGAATTCGATATTGCAGCATCTCTGCGTCAGTCATTGGCCTAATTGCATCTTGAGCCTCGCCTTGATAACCAGAGACGGTAGTTGCTGTTGGTGCGCCACCCATACGCCTACTGATCATCTGGCCTTGACCTGTAACGAACTTCGGATCAATAGTCTGCTCAGGCAAATTGTTAAGGAAGGTGTCGATCTCGCCCATTACTATGTCTGGCCTGCCGCCTATAAGAGCATCTCTTAGCATCTTGGTGTCTTCATAATCTTCGCCACCTTCTTCTAGCAAGTTCATGCGATCAACAAGGATGTCTACAGCTTTTGGCATATTCTCTTTTCTTATAGCATCTTGAATAGAATTTGCGTCCATAACTGTAGCTTGCAAAAGCTGCATATTTTTTTGCTGTCGCTGGTTTTCTCTGGATTCAAAAAATTCGTCACCTCGGCCTACAGTAAGTGCGCCAAAGCCACGAGCAACAGTCCCTACCCTATCTGCAAAGCTAGGTTTTTCTCTAGGTATCGGCCTAAAATTATCCTGAGATGAAACAGAGCGCGTAATAGGCTGTCTATTACTCTGGGTTCTTTGAGGAATTGCCCTAGAGATAGACACTGGCGCTCCTCCAAGCATTGTTTCAACTTCATCAGCCATTTTATAAAATCCTTGTATAATCTACGAGGCTATCAGCCTCTTCAAATCAAGACGGTATGCTTGACATGAAATTTGGAATAATGCCTTTAACCTGACTTGTTCCACCCAAGCTGGCTGGGTTGTAAGCTGCGCCAGTTCCTTGGGCTATTCCTGCAAGTTGACCAGCAGTACCACCAATCAAGCCAGACATTCCAGCACCTGCACCGCCTTGAATCCCAGCTAAAATATTAGCCTGTTGACCGATCAGATCAGACATACCGATACCTTGATCGCCTTGATACTGAGCAAGAGCGTTTACTTGGCCTGTAATGTTTCCAGCAATATCACGGCCTGCTTGCATCCTGTTTTGAGACATTGCGCCGCCAGTGCCGTACAAGTAGTCACCGACTGTCATACCACCAGTGAGGCTTATATCGCCAAGCTGCCTGCCAGCTTCAGAAGCTAACCGAGACTGCGCCAAAGACCTTCCACTTGCTATGTCGGCTAACTGAGCGCCTGCTCCTGTAAGAGCCTGCATTCCCAAAGTGCCGCCAGTAACGCCAATGTTTCCTAGTTGCTGACCAGCACCCGTCAGCGTGTTAAGTCCTTGCTGACCTGCCAGTGTTCCAAGTCCTGCCAACTGCTGGCCTGTGCCAAGTTGTGATTGTCCTATTTGACTACGCATTGCAGCTAACTGCTGAGCAGCTTGAGTCTGTAAGTCTGCCTGAGCTGCACCGCCTTGAGCAGCATACTGAGCCGCGCTACCACTCGCTCCAAGACCTTGAGATCCTAGCTGTTGTAAGTTAGCTATCTGGTTTTGTAAATCTTGAGAAGCAAGTCCGGTATTGAACCTAGATAACTCTTTCATGACGTTGCCGCCGCCTACACCGCCTCTAGCGGCTGCTGTGCGTAACGCTGCTCTTTCGCCTTGCTCACGCAAGAACTGCTGCTGTGGGCTGTTCTGGAAAGCCTGATTAAAAGCATCCTGTCCTGACGCGCCAGATAAAGCTGCCTGTTGCTGAAGCGCCGCAGTGCCTGCCTGACGGTACGGATCAAACATCTGACCAGCTTGACCAAGACCGAGACTAAGTTGCTGAGAAGCGAGATCACGAGCCGCCGTGACATTGCCCATTCCTTGTCCGTATTGTTGATTTGCCGCTTGTTGAGCTGCCTGAAGATCAACTCTAGCGCCGCCTAGACCTTGATATAACGCTCCAAGTCCAGCCTGTGTGCCTCCCAAAATATCTTGCCTCGCCGCGCCAAGACCAGTACCTAAAGCCTCTAATCCTAATCCAGTGCCTGATTGAATCAAGCCACCAGCTTCTTGAGCGCCTCGTGTTAAATCCTGACGAGCAATCTGGCCTCCACCAATAATATCTGCTCGTGCTTGGCCTGCGCCTGCCTCAATAGCTTGTGCAGCAGCCGTAACACCGCCAGCTAAGGCGCGCTCTGATCCAGCCAATCCAGTTTGACCAGCTCCTCCTGCTCGGCCTCCTACCGCTGTTGGAGAAGCGACAGAAGTTGTTCCAGAAGCAACTCCAGCGCCAGTTCCTCCCACTACAGAAGTCCCAGCTACTGTACTTCCCGTTCCTGTAGACGATGTGCCTGTGCCTACTCCTGTAGCGCCTGTTATATCTGCTATATTTGTGCTTACGCCTGTATTTGTAGCGCCTCCTGCTCCAGCAGCGCCTGCTGCTGCGCCTGATCCTGCTGCTGCTCCTGCTGCTCCAGCTCCAGCTCCAGCGGCTCCAGCTCCAGTGCCAGCGGCAGCGGCTCCAGCGCCAGCAGCGCCTGTTGCTGCTGCTCCTGCTCCTGCTGCTGCTGCACCGCCATCTTTTGCTTCGTTATAAGCTGCTTGTACGTCAGCTAATGGAATGCCTGTGGCTCTTGCCATATCGTCAACAGTTAGACCTAAATTGTCCATGTGACCAGCTATCTGTACAGCAGAGTCAGTAGTTTCTGCGGCATAACGCTTCAATAGGTTGTCTGGAATACCGTTAGGAAAATCTTTTAACGCTTTTTCAACACCGCCTTTCGCTATGTCTTCAATTTGAACCATCTCTTGGGCGCGAGTGTATCTAGTCGTAGCCGCATCTAATGGATAATTTACAGCGGCGGCAGCTTGTTCAATACTTACATTCTGCTTAACCATCTCTCTGTAAACATCTTGATCGTTAGTTGCCTGTCCTGAATTAACATAGTCAAGAACATTCTGAAGACCAGTTTGTGCCGCAACTTCTGTTGCTGCTACTTCAGTCGCTGCCAATGCTGTCGTATTAGCCTGAGCTGCAACTGTTGCCGCCTGAGCCTGAGCTGCCGCTGCTTGCTCTGCTGCAATATCTGCCGCCGTAGGCCCACTCAGTGCTTGGTTATAAGCCGCTCTAGCATCTGCCGGACTAACTCCAAATGTCTGCGCCAAAGAGTCAATATTAGCTCCGGTCTGTTGTATCAATGTGGAGATATCAGTCAAGGACGCATTTGGATTGCCGTTCATATAGTCAATTACTATGCTCTCTGGCGTTATACTTATCCCGCCAAGACCTTCCATAAAATCTTCTTCCATTAGTATCGCCCCATTGCTTGTAACTCAGCCAAGGTATCAGGATCTATTCCCATGCCAGCCAAGGCATTAACGGCCTGATCTCTGCTAACAGAGTTATTTGTAGAATTATTTGTAGAATTATTTGTAGCGCCTAAACCTAGATATGCAGGATTAGCCACTGCGTCAGGTAACTGCTGCTGAGCAAAAGACATATCGTAGCTGCCTTCAAACGGCTGCAAGCCTCCATAATTAACATTACTGCCTCTTATCGCCTGCTCGTACATAGGCATACCTGAAAGCAAAGAGTTCTGAGCGGCTACATTGCCACCGACAAAAGCATTAGCTTGTTGGGGCATTGTTTGCCCGTAAACATCTAATCCAGCTTGCTGGCCTGCCGTCAAAGCGGCAAACTGAGCTGGCATAGCGTTTTTGATGTCAGTTCTAGCTGTGGTTTGTTGGCGCTCCATAAACTTCAATAATTCTGCATTTGACTTTGATTGAGCCTTGATGCCTTTATCTGATTCGCCGCCGAATAACGCTGTAACTAATTTACTCATATCTGGCCTCTAATTCTTTTCTGGTTATTCCGAGAATCCACTGATCGTATATTTCGCCGTTTTTCTTAAAAGACTGCCTTATTGTTCCTTCGGCCTTCATGCCGCATTGAACAGCAAACATTTTAGCGTTGGGAAAACACGTTGCTATCTCGGCGTTTATCTTCTCGTACTTGGTGTTCTTGGTTATCCAAGTGAAGAATTCTTTAGCGCCTTTGTAAGCCTTCTTTCCTCTGAACTTCTTTAAGATCATTGGATGTATTTCAATCGTAATGCCGTTGCGTAATTCAGCCATCCAAAGACCGCATATCTCATCATCTTCAGTATGGACAAACCAGCCAGAATTCATATCTGGATTCCATTGTTCTCTTGAAAAATTATCCTCGCTGATCTCATCAAACACCTCGGATTCAGTGACGAATGATCTTATAAATTCAGCATTTTCTATTCTGTCAATCACACGAGAATCCAACCTTTTGTTCTATCGCCTCCAATACTGGGAAGCATCTTTCTATATTGTATCGCTCCAGCAGAACCAGAGCCATTCAGATAAAGACTATATTGTACAGCTTCTATCACGCCTTCTGGAGTTCCGGTTCCGACTATTGGAATACTAAGAGAAGCCTCTTGCGTGAACTGCCTAAACGCCTGACTCATAGTCCCATTATCTTCTATAATAGGTTGTCCGACATTTAATTTATAACTCATTGAATGCCTTCTATATCAGCGGTCATCTGTATAATAACAGGCTTAACAGGATCACTCATCGTAAACCTAAATAACTCAAACCGTGCTGATCTGCCGTTTCTGCGCCAAATAGCTCTATGGTTATACTCGCCAATTTTACCAATGCTTCGGAAGCGAGTATCGCTCCAAGTCTTAGCGTTACGGCTGCGAGCCATTCCAATCTTAGGGTCAGGAGCTGCGGCATTACCAACACCGCTTTCAACAGTTAATTCTATCTCAGGAACTAAAAACGATTCCATATTGTTCTGAAATGGCTGTGTGACTATTGAGCGCCTTATTTCAGTGCCGTATTCTGTATAAAAATCCGCTCCAAGATTTCCTATCCTGCCGTCTACCAAATCACCTGCCCAAATCTTGTTGTAGGCTCTAACCAAAGCAGTTACACGGTAAGCACCAAGATCTCCTTCAATTACAGACTTTCTCTCATGCCAGCGTTTACTAATTATGTCATAAACTAAAGCGCCGCTAGGTATTGCAAAGCCTACGAAATACGCACCTTTCTCCGCGTACCCCCACGAGAATATGTTTGAGATTTGAGCCTGAGTAAGATTGCTTAGCTCTTTATCTATTGCAGTTGTGGATATCTTCGCCACGTTATTACCTTGCAACGTCCAAATGGCTGGCGATTCATTTTGACCAGCTCCAATGAATACAAAGGTGTCTTGCAAAGATTGAATGCTAAACGGACTTACTATGCCTTTCGATAGGAATAAACCAGTTCGTTGAAAAGGAAAGTCAGCTCCACCAATGTTTTGAAATGCTTCTATCGTCTGCGAACCACCAATAAATAATTGATTGTTAAAAACAATGGGAGCAACAATCTCGTCAGGATCTGACTCGGCAGTGCCAAAGTCTAAAGCATTATAGCTAAGGCCATTATTTAACGCGCTTACAATAAACTTCTTAGAGTCAGTGGTAAGGCAGAAGAAACCGTCAATATACACAACCAACTGAGGTGCGCCATTGGCTGTAAAGTCAGAATCTGTAATCTCTGCGAAAGCATCAGTGACATGATTGTAGATATATCCTTTGCCACTAGGAACTAACACAAGAAGCTGAGTGCCGTTATCAGCCATTGAAACTCTGCTAGTACCTTCAACAGTTCCTATTGTTTTTAAGGCAAAAGTCGCGCTCATGCTGTAGAGCTTGTTGTCCGTGACAAAGTAAGGCACACCATTCATCTCGTGTGCGCCTCTATTACCCGTCAGGCTGTTTGCGTTTGCTACTTCTTCTAGTCCAGCCGTCCCGTATAGAGTTTCTTGGTTTAGCGCAGGAGCTTGGACAATATTTGGATAGAAGTTTACACACTCCTGAGCAGAGATCGGCAAGCTGTCACTCTCATAGAAACCATTCGCTATGGGCAGGACTATTTTAGGCATCAATCAACACCAAATATCGCACGACTAACTAAAATATTGCCAGTAGTTGAATTGTTTTGAACAAACATTTCAAAATAATCATTCTGAGCAATATCAACATTGGTTATGATACATAAGTTTGTTGCTGCGCCAAATGAAACAACAGCAGAAATCTCAGTTGTAGCAATTACAGCGCCATTTTTTGCAATATATAAAGATAAGTTTTGGTTATTATCTCCGCTAGTCGAAGGAGCTATACTGATAGAGGCGTGTATAGTTTGAGTTATAGCAGCAGCGTTTGTGTACTGTATCCTACCAGCAGTTGTACCTGAGTAATTGTCTAGCTCGCCTATTACAAATGTTCCCGCTACCAGCACCGGAGTTGCTGTTGAAGAAATAACCGTAGCTGTAGAATTATCTTGAAGCGTTACTTGCGCTCCGTACAAAGCATCTTTTGCGTTGATAACTATAGAGTTTGACGAAGCATTTAGCTCAATTCCTGAGCCAGCAAACAAACTAACAAAAGTTGGACTTATTGCTGTCGTGTTCAGCATTATCGGTAGTCCAACAGCGTCTACGGTAAAGTTGTGCTTGACCGATACACCATTAGTTCCAGAAATGCTGGCTGCTATTCCAGAGCCATTTTCTATGTTTCTTATCTTATTAATAGTTCCGTCTTTTTCTAAAACTGGAGTTGCAGTCCCAGAGCCAGTAGTGACTATTGTTCCAGTTACACCAAAGCCAGATACTAAATTAGTGTACGAAATACGATAGTTTGTATTGTCAACAAAGTAGTCCATAAAGGAATTAGCGGGAACCGTGTCCTGCGCTACAAAATCAGACTTCTTGCGACCTGATGCTCTTTTAACCATTAGTATTCACCTCAAGGCCAATAGAGCCAGTAGTCTCTGCAAGTATCTTTGCTTCTTGATCTGGGAAAAAATTAGTGCTGATCCCAAAATTATTGTCTTCGTTACCAGAGCCAATAGGCAAGGTGCAAGGATATCTGCTAGTACCCATGCTTTGACCTATTAACTGCATCGTGTTGTAACCATCACGAGCAGCTTTTGCTAAGCCTGCTGAAATGATTCCGTTGTAATCTGGAGCGACCTCAATAGCCATGTTAGCTATTAAGCCTCTCAGTGCGCCCGTAGGTATTGTTACGTCATCACCTAAATCAGACACAACTGTATAGCCTAGCTGAATGCCTGAAGCATCTAGCTCTGCCATGTAATTATTCATTGAAAATATAAAATCTTGGTACTCGTCAGCCTGTAGTGGGGCTTCACTAGCCTGTACCAATATCCGTTGAAGTGAGGACGTTGCGACCTGAGCGACAGTAGCCATTATTCGTATGTACTCTTTGAAGGTTTTTTGGGCAGCTCTCTTTTATGAAATACCCGAACACTGTTTTTAGTGTGAGTTAATCCAGTGTGAACTGTGCCGTCAGCCATTGTATGAGTTTTCCCATTATACGGCCTTCCAGAAGATTTAAAGTGCTTTGCGTTTTTAGCCATAAAAAACTGGGAGCCGAAGCTCCCATAACACCTCTATGAACTAAACCCCGAAACCGTGACCGGCCATAAAAGGATTAAACGTGGCATACGCAGGCAAGCAATCAAATCTAACCTTTTGCGTATTAGCGTCACCGTCTGAATACTTACTAACTCGGATGGACATACCATCTTCAGTAGTAGCAATCGTGT
>Ga0307984_1000104_pt1 | contig 33185 bp, 49 predicted proteins | sample EllFjometageno78_FD_203169 | JGI IMG/M metagenome (GOLD analysis project Ga0307984, IMG submission 203169) | Marine microbial communities from Ellis Fjord, Antarctic Ocean - #78 | ecosystem: Environmental > Aquatic > Marine > Unclassified | place: Southern Ocean | collected 2014-10-09
TTGCTACTCTATTAAGTGATTGGGGATTAGTTCAATTCTCTCTAGAGGAAGCTCTCACACGTGCACCGCTGAGACAAATTAAAGTAGTCTCATACAAAGAAAAATCTAAATGGGAATTGTGTCCGAAGTATAATATCGGTAACAAATAGATCTTGTTGCTTATACCAAAAAGTTATAAGCTTAGATCAAACCATTCTAAAATAACAGTGTACAATCTCATCAATCTTTGATATAATAGTTATATAAATTGATGAGGTTAACACATGAAAAACAGTATAGTTATTAAGCAAATCGCTGAAGAGATCAAGGAAACTGTTCGTCCTTTAATGGAAAAATGGGTAACTGATCGTGTTAACTATCTTACTAACACAAGAACGTGGATGCATTCTGATGAAACTAAGCTAGCTATCGATGAACGCTACGAAGATCGTAAGCTCATCGCAGGCAAATACTATATGCGTGGTGACGCTAGGCGCAGTCTTTATAATGAAATGGGTATCAACCAAGGTGATCAACAACTGATTGCTTATTATAGTGTTGATGATTGGTTAATCAAAGCTCAAAAAGAAGCTCTTCAAAAGCTTATGAAGATTGAAGTTGCTGTAGCAAAGAAGATCGACTTCGAAGTTAATAGCGTTGAAAAGCTATTTTGCAGAAACGGTCTAGACGGTTATATGGAAGGAGCTTGGAAATTAGATAATGGAAAAGTCTTCTCCTTTGAAACCTTTTATGCTGGTGGTCATAACATTCAATGCCTACATGTTCGCACTAAATACAAATTGAAATAAGGAATATATAATGAAAGAAAAAGTAATACTAACAGACTGTGACGGTGTTCTCGTTGATTGGGTTCACGGTTTTAAGAAGTGGATGAAATCAAAAGGCCACAAGCCAGTTGTTTCAGACACTTATGATATGGAAATCATGTTCGATATGACTCGAGCAGAAACTAAAAAGTTAGTAAAAAGCTTTAACGAAAGCGCAGAGATGCGTTACTTATCACCACTGCGTGATGCCATTAAATACGTACGTAAGTTGCACGAAGAACATGGTTATGTCTTCCGTTGCATTACAAGTATGAGCCTCAACCAAGCAGCCTACCGTTTACGGAAGCAAAACCTTGATCAGTTGTTCGGCCCTACTATCTTTGAAGAGCTGGTGTGTTTAGACACTGGTGCAGACAAAGACGAAGCCCTAGAACAATATCGCGGTAGTGATATGTATTGGGTAGAAGATAAGCCACAGAATGCAGACCTTGGTGTTGCTCTTGGTTTACACAGTCTCTTGATCTCTCACTCTTTCAACGCCGACTATACTGGTGATGCAAAGCGTGTACAGAACTGGAAAGAAATTTACAATATAATTACAGGATAAATTAAGCATGAAACTACAAAACGAAATTAAAATCGTTCGTCTTGTCACAGGTGAAGAACTCTTATGTACAGTAACTTCTGACCCAATTACAGCAAAATACAATTTAACTGATGTTGCTATATTAATACCAACTGAAGCTAACTCTCTTGGCCTTGCACCATTCATGGGTTATTCTACTGCCTATCAAAATGAAGATGGCATGGATGTAAAAGAACAGTCTATTATGTTTATTGTTGATCCTGTTGACTCACTTAGGAAGCAATATCAAACGATGTTCTCTAAGATTCTTGCTCCAGCATCAAAGATCATTCTTTAATAAATAGATGTATAAACACAAATCAAGGGTACATACGGATGAAAGCTTTTCAGGAATTTCTAGACGAGGGTGTCAATGATCCTGCAATATTTAAAGCTATAATTTTAGCTGGTGGACCAGGCTCTGGAAAGTCTTTCGTTGTAGGTAAGACTGCTTTACAACCTCTTGGGTTTAAGCTTATCAACTCAGACATAGCGTTTGAGAAAGCGTTAGCTAAAGCTGGTCTTGAAGCAACACCTGATAATATCATGTCGCCTACCGGGCAAATCGCAAGGGCAAGTGCAAAAGCTATTACAGGTAAACAAATGTATAGAGCCCTTGAAGGTAGAAACGGTATTGTTATAGATGGTACTGGCAAAGACTATAATAAGATTGCCGGTCAAGTCAATGACTTAAGAAACATAGGATACGCTGTAGCTATGATCTTTGTCAACGCAGATCTAGATACTGCATTAGAACGCAACAAATTAAGAAAGCGTTCTTTAGCAGATAAAGATGTTGAGAAGATGTGGCAAGGTGTGCAAAACAATATCGGTAAATTTCAAAACCTATTTAGAGAAAGAATGGTTATAGTAGATAACTCTAATGGTTCTAACATCGAAGGAGCAACACTGCGTGCTTACACCTGGATGATGAAATGGTCTAAAAAGAAGCCTGAAAATAGAATCGCAATTAAGTGGATTAAAGATCAATCGGCCTCTAAATAATATATAAATAACATCGGAATGCAAGGCTAGCTTGGTTCCTATAAATACTATCTTGCTTGAAAAAGGAGAATACAATGACAGGCATTAGAAGAATTAACCCTTCGCAAAACTTATATCCATCATCAGCGTTTATTGGGTTCGATCATCTTTTTAAAGAATTGGAACATGTTACTAAGCATGCCCATGATCACTACCCACCACATAATATCATTATCACTGGACCAGACGACTATCTAATCGAATTAGCGGTTGCAGGATTCAGTAAAGAAGGTATTGATATTGAACTTGATGAAAGGACTCTCACTATTACAGGAGAGCATGTAAAGAAAGGTCGTGAATACGTTCATCGTGGTATTTCTACGAAGAAGTTCAAACGCACTTTTCGGCTGTCGGAACACGTGCATGTGCACGGAGCAGACATCGTTGATGGTATCCTTGCAATTGCATTGAAGGTTATTATCCCTGAAGATCAGCGTCCTCGTAAAATTAACATTGGAACTAACGAGGAATCCAAAAATGTCCCAAACAGTCAACTACTCAACGAAAATATTTAGCTTTACTATTGTACCTTTTCTTAGTGTTATTAAGAAATTCTTAAAGAAACGCCATGATTCATTAATACTCTCACGCCAACTATCGGCTAATGCAGTTATTGCTGAATACATGCTTAAAGAATATCCGTATCACACTTATAGTTCGTTACTATTCGAAATGAATACTACCGCCTATGATGAATTCTATCAGAAGAGAGGGCAATAAGAATGTTTAAAAATCTTAAAGTTTGGTGGTCTAATAAAGTTAAGATCTGGCAAATGTCTCCTGAAGAAGCTTACTTGAGCAGGTCAGTATCTCTAGCCGATCTCGAACGTAGACAAAAACTGTTGCTACGTTCAGAAGAAATGCGTCACAAGTCTTTGAACCATTTCTATTGTAAAGATCATTAAGTTGAATGCTAACTCGAGAGGCTGCAAAGCCTCTCACTTTTAATTATGGAGCATATATGCTATACGCAACAAAACTCACCTCTGGTGAAACTATTCTTAGTCAGGTCTCTGACGTCACTAACTTCAAACTACTGTTGATACAACCGTTATCTGCAGAAATCGTTGATGGCCAATTGGTAACAATGCCATGGCCAGAATTCTTACAACGTCCAATCATGGATATATCAGTTCATACTGATAACGTAATATTCTATGGTCCAGCTGATCCGGAAGTCGTAGATCAATACGAACGTGTCGTTGCTTTGGTTTATCAGAAATCAGATGAAGCTGAAATAGATGAAGAAATAGGTGTACATTTCCAATAAACTGTGTTATAATATACATATCAATTTGGAGAAAAGCTTATGGAATTCTACACAAACGTAGCACGATACGGCAACAGTTTACTATATCGTGGATATAAGAAAGGTCACAGACATGAAACTCGTGTTAAATTCAGTCCTACCTTATATCAACTAGATCACAATGGCACTGACTATTCCTTAGATGGTGAACACGTCAGTCCTATTAACTTTGCTAAAATGGCAGACGTTAAACTTCACGAACAGACTTATGGTACTATCGGCTCTAAAGAGTTGTATGGCAATAAGAACTATGTCGTGCAATACCTACAAGAAAAGTTTCCAGGTAAGATTGAATTTGATAGAGATGCGGTTAACGTAACATCTATTGATATTGAAACTGCTTCAGACGATGGCTTTCCAGAACCTGAACTCGCAGAGAAAGAAGTCACTGCTATCTGTATGAAAAACAACAAAGATGACATCTATTATGTTTGGGCATCGCACCCTTATGATGTATCTAAATCTATTATGCAATCGCATATAGTCCAATATGAACACTGCAAAGACGAAGCTGAACTCTTAACAAAGTTCCTTAGCCATTGGTCTTCTCCTATCCATTGCCCTGATGTTGTTACTGGTTGGAACGTACGTTTCTTTGATATAACATATCTCGTCAATCGTCTTGCAAGACTCTTTGGAATTGATACTGCTAAGCGCATGTCTCCATGGGGTTTGATTAACGAGCGTAGGGTAACTACAATGGGTCGTGATCAACAGTCATACGAATTGACTGGCATTGCTCAGCTAGATTACATGGAACTATTCAAAAAGTTTGGTCACTCTTATGGTCCTCAAGAATCATATAAGCTCGATCATATTGCTCATGTGGTACTCGGTGAAAGAAAGCTTTCTTACGATGAATACACTGACTTGCATTCATTGTATAAGAATGACTTCCAAAAGTTTATTGATTACAACATCAAAGACGTTGAACTGATTGATCGCCTTGAAGACAAAATGGGCTTAATCACATTGGCAATGACCATGGCATATCGTGGTGGTGTTAACTACTCTGATACTCTTGGTACTACAGCTATATGGGATGCTATCTTATATCGTGATCTAAGTGATCGTGGCATAGTAGTTCCTCCTAATGGTGATAAGTTTAAAGCAGATTATCCGGGTGGCTATGTTAAAGCTCCTCAGGTTGGAATGCATGAATGGGTAACATCGTTTGATTTAAACTCATTATATCCTAACATCATTGTTCAATGGAATATGTCACCAGAAACTATTGTTGAAGGTGATCGTGCTCATATGAATCCAGATGTAGGTCTGTCTGAGACTCATGTGAATGATACTGACTACGCACTTGCAGCCAACGGCGTATACTTTAAAAAGGAAAAGCAAGGTGTTCTTCCTAAGATCATCGTTGAATACTATTCTGAACGTAGCATAATCAAGAAAAAGATGTTGGCCTCTCAGCAAGAAAAAGAAAACACAGACAAAAGTAATAAGTCTGAAATCATTCGTATTGAACGTGACATATCTCGTTATGAAAACCAACAGATGGCAATCAAACTTCTTCTTAACTCTCTTTATGGCGCGTTAGGTAACAGGTGGTTCCGTTATTACGATCTTCGTATTGCTGAAGGTATTACTCTCACCGGTCAAACAGTTATCCGCTGGGCTGAAAAGTCAGTTAATCAATTCATGAATAAAGTATGCGAAACTGATGGTACTGATTATGTTATTGCTATTGATACAGATTCGGTATATGTACAGTTCGGTAACCTTGTTAAAAAGTACGTTAAGCCTGGTGAAGAAGTAGTAACGATTGACAAGATCTGTGAAGAACAGTTCATTCCTATGTTGGAAAAGTCTTACGCAAGACTATATGATATGTTCGGTTGCTATACTCCACGTATGGTTATGGCTCGTGAAGCTATTGCTGATCGTGGAATATGGACTGCCAAGAAACGATACATACTAAACGTGCACAATAACGAAGGTGTACAATACGCAGAACCAAAGCTCAAGATTATGGGTATCGAAGCTATTAAATCTTCTACACCTTCTGCCTGTCGTGATGCGTTAAAGTCGTTGTTCAAGGTCATAGTCAAAGGCGATGAAGATCAAGTGCAAAAAGCTATTGCTCAGTTTAAAACATACTTCAGCACATTGTCTGCAGAACAAGTATCGTTTCCAAGAGGTGTAAGCGATATAAGTAAGTGGTCACGTAAGCGCGATGGTATATACGCAAAAGGTACGCCTATTCATGTACGTGGTGCGCTGTTATATAACCATCACATCAAGCTGCTAGGTTTGCAAAAGAAACATGAGCTGATTCAGAACGGTGAAAAAATCAAGTTCTGTTACCTTAAGATGCCAAACAGTATTCGTGAAAACGTAATATCATTCCCTACATATCTTGCTCCTGAATTGCACCTTGATAAGTATATTGATTACAATAAACAGTTCGAAAAAACGTTTCTTGATCCAGTCATACCTATTCTTGATGCGATTGGCTGGTCTCCAGAACCTAAAATTTCACTAGAGGATTTCTTTGGATGAAATCGGTTGAAATAAAAGATGTACATTATGCGTAATGCGTGTTATAATAGATCTATGATTACAATTAAACAAGGCGAGTATTATGACCAAAGACGAGGAATTGCTAGTAATCTTTATGGAAGAGTGTGCTGAAGCTACAATCGAAGCTTCAAAGATCATTCGATTTGGAAAGGGTGCCGAACTACTAGAATCAGAGATCGGTGATATAACCTGTATGATTCAACTAATGGAAGAAGCTCAGCTTATAAGGAAGGATAATGTACTTGCTTGTGCTGATGCTAAACGTGAAAAACTAAAGAAGTGGAGTAATCTAGATGACTTATAATTGGGTTAAAGATATAAGTGACATGCATGATAAGTTCGGTGTCAAAGCTTGGTTCGAAGAGAATAAAGGCGATCGAGAACTAATGCAAAAATATTTGGCGTTCCGTCTTGCAATGTGCCAAGAAGAGATGACTGAAACGTTTGATGCAATGAAAGATAAGGACGCAGAAGAAGTAGTTGATGGACTTATTGATCTATGTGTATTTGCTATCGGTACACTTGATGTATTCGGTGTAAATGCTGCTGATGCATGGAATAAAGTAAACGCAGCTAATATGGCAAAAGAGCCGGGTATCAAAGAAGGTCGGCCTAATCCTTTCGGTTTACCAGATCTGTTAAAGCCTGCTGATTGGGTAGCACCAACTCATTATGGCAATCATGGCGACGTTGGTGCTGGTTTGTAAGATGACATCCTTAACGCTTTTTAAAAGCATATACGATAACGAGACTGTAAAGTCTATGGAGTTCTCAGACTGGCAACAGTTTGAGGCTTTGTTGTATAAGTTATCTAAGGCTAAATTAAACAGTAAGAAAGACGCATCTCTTATATCTCCTGCAAGTTATATTGCAGGTACTACACGTGCTAACATCAATGTTACACAATGGAGTGGCTGGGCAGCATTAGATGTAGATGATCATAAATTTAAAGGAGACTTGCAAAGTGAGTTACGTAATCGTTTTGGTAATTTTTATTATGTGTGTTATAGCACCGCGTCTTCTACCGCTGATCATCCGAAGTTCAGACTTGTCTTCCCACTTAGAAACGCGGTTAAATCACCTGAAATTAAACAGTTCTGGTGGGCGCTCAACTCGGAGCTTGGAGCTATCGGAGATAAGCAGACTAAAGACTTATCGAGAATGTATTACATCCCTGCTTCGTATGCTAATGCTAATAACTTTATTTTCACTAATGTTGGTGATATTATTAATCCTACAGCATTTATAAGTAAGCATCCAATGCCACAGAAGCCAAAGACTATATTCGATGGCATGTCAGAAACGATGAGAAACTCTATTCTGCAGTATCGTGCTAATGGTCTTACTAACACAAACTACTCATGGTCTTCATATACTGATTGCCCATTTGTTAGTCGTAGAATGATTGCTGAATACAACGCAATCTCTCAGACTGGTTGGTATGCTAAGATGTATGCCTTCATGGTATCAGTTGCAGGAAATGCTATAAGTAAGAAGTATCCTATCAGTACTCCAGAAGTGGTTCACATGTGTAAGGAATTAGATAGAGATACTGGCGGCTGGTATAAAAGTCGTGCGTTTGATACTGAAGCTGAAAGAGCTATATCATACGTAATGGAAAACCAATTATGATTATTAAAATCGAGTTAGAAATTGACACTAACGACAACGAAGACATCTCTCTCATAGAAGAGTTGATAGAAAAATTAACAAGTATAGGAGACAAGAAATGAGTTCATCGTGGCATGGTGGTAAGGGAGATTCTTCTCGCACTAAGAATAATGTCAAGTATAGTAACAATTGGGATTCAATCTTTCGAACTAATCAAATTATAGAAGGTCTTGAACCAGCTGAAGTATATGAAGAACGCAAAGAACGAGTAATGGCTCCGCATCGTTCAAAAGATACTGAACCCACAGTCAAGAAAAAGAAAACAGTCTTCGATAAGTCAAAGATGAAATACTCTGATGGCGATAACACATAACCTTAGATCAAAATGTTCTAAGAAAACAGTGTACAAACCTATCAAATAGTGATATAATAGTTCTAAGTTAATCAAAAAGGAAATAGATATGAAGTCGTTTCAGTCGTTTCAAGAAGCAGCAATTCCAAAAATCAAATGGAAAAAGGTTTCAGATGGATTTGGCCGTGCTCGTGGCGGTGGTTCAACTGAAAGGTTTAAGTGGCTATCTCCTGATGGACGCTTTGAAATCACTCGTGCAACAGACCCATCGTTATACGGTAAAGGTCGCAACGGCAACTCAAACAGACTTGTATGGAAAATATCTGATAAAACAGATGAATTACGGAAAGCATACACTCGTTCATTCGATTCTGCAGCTAACGCAAAACGTGCTGCAGAAATTATAGTAAGTAAAGAACAAGGGAAATAGCGTGGAAAACATATATGATGGACTTTTAGGTGGTGGCCAATGGGTCTCTAAAAGTAAAATTGATAGTCGCCTTTATGAGACAGATATTGTTGATGGTATTCTTTCAAATCCCGGAGAAACTCGTACTAGAGAGCAAATTGAACTATGTTGTTCTATTGGTTTAATCGGCGAACTTGCTGTTGCCTCTAAACTAGGAGGAATACTTAATCCTCAAGAGTTTGATCTTGCTGATCGTCACTCGTATGGATGGGATGTTCTAGATACTAGGCATGATCTTAAACTTGAAATAAAGAACCATGGAAAGAAGTGGTTTGATTACGCTAAGAAAGATCTGCAAGTGTTGTTCAGAAATATAGAATCTGGATGCATGGATTATATCGTAACAACTAAGGTAGTACAGCTTAAAGAAGAAGTTCCAGGTTTTCAAGTCTGGCCTCGGCTAGTAATCAATCCTAAAACCTTCCGTCGTTATCTTCACGATTCAAAAACAGATTCTACTAAACAATATTACAATCACTATCATGCCATGGCAGCAGGTGAATGTTTTGAATTTAATGAACATTTAGAGTGTAATACAGTGTACAAACCCGCCCAACCATGGTATAATAGTAATAACGATAAATTTGCTAAGGCTCAATAATATGAAATATGATGATAACAAACCGCAATATAATCTAATACCGATTGATGCAACACGTGAAGTTGCTGAAGTCTTAGGCTTCGGCGCTAACAAGTATGGTCCTAACAATTGGCGTGATGATGGTAATGTAACTGAATGGTCACGTACCTATGCTTCTATCCAACGGCATCTTAATGCATTTTGGAATGGTGAAAATCTAGATCCTGAATCTGGCTTAAGCCATCTTGCTCATGCAAATACTCAGCTTATGATTCTTATGACTCATATGTCTGATGGCCATCTTCATATGGATGATAGGTATAAAGCGCCTAATAAACAAAACGACAGTGTTTCTACTGAGCCACATAGTCCTAAAGTAGGATGGAATATCGCTGATATTAAAGACGTCAGAGACCTTACAGGCAATTCATTATGATACATCAATCATATCGTGTAAGTAGTATTCGTAGTGATTTTATTCACAATCTAGAGCATAAAATGTTTACTGTTGATAAAACAGGTGCTAAGATGATTGAAATGCTTGGTGCAACATTCCTTGCTGATGAAGCTAGCATCTTTGGCGTACCTTCAGAAGAATACATTAAAGCAGAGATAGACTGGTATCGTGGCCAGTCTACTAATATTAATGACATCTATGGTCCAGGTCGTGAACCACCAGCAGCATGGAAATACGCTGCAGATGCTCATGGTAACATCAATAGTAACTATGGTAAACTGATCTTCTCTAATGAATATCATAATCAGTATGCAAAAGCTGTAACAGAACTCATAAGAGATCCTGACACACGTCGCGCTGAAATGATCTATACTCGTCCTTCAATCTGGACAGAGTTTGATGAAAATGGTATGTCAGACTTTATTTGTACGAATGCTGTAACGTATTATATTCGTGATAGCAAGTTACATGCTGTAGTTCAAATGCGTTCTAATGATGTTGTCTTTGGATATAAGAATGATTATGCATGGCAGCAATATGTTATGAAGTCAATAATTAAAGATATTAACGATGGCACTGGTCCATTCCTTCATTCGAATATAACCTTAGGTGATATGATCTGGCAGGTACAGAATCTTCACGTATACGAGAGGCACTTTGATCTTGTCAAATAATCCATATATGTACAAACTTGACCCATACGTTAAAGTATCAAACAAATGGAATGATAGATACCTAGCACTTGCAAAGCAGGTTGCTGAATGGTCTAAAGATCCTTCACGTAAGATCGGAGCCGTTGCAGTTGGAGATAAAGGTCAAATCCTTTCTCAAGGCTACAATGGTTTTCCGCGTGGCGTAGACGATTCACAAGAAAGGTATAATGATAGGCCTACTAAATATAAGCTAGTAGTGCATGCAGAAATGAATGTAATATACAATGCAACATATAATGGAGTTTCACTAGATGGAGCTACACTATATGTTCATGGTTTACCTTGTTGTTCAGATTGCGCAAAGGGTATTATACAAGTTGGAATTAAGAAGGTAGTAATGCCTGCTCAAGAAATTCCAGAAGAATGGATAGAATCTTGGAAATTAAGCCAAGCTATTTTTGATGAAGCAGGAGTTGGTTATGAATTCATTGACCAATAACGGAGGGAATTACAGTTGGAAACAATCACACTGGTGCTTTTAGTCACCGTACTGATTTGGTGTTTCGTGGTAATGATAAAACTTTATGCGGGACTTTGTAAGTCTATATTTGGCCTCTCTTATGAGGATACAATCAGACTAGTAGAATCACTTTATGTTTGGGTTCTATTGATATTAGGTATTATGTATTACGACACAATAATAGTGTTCTTTAAGACATTATTTTTGTAGATATAAGTGTACATTTCCTTAGAATCGTGTTATAATAGTTCTATAATACGATAAAATATACTAGGAGTTTTTTATGAAGGTTGCGTTTGTTTTTGGCAAAGGTATTGAAGGATGCGGCGTTACTAAAGGCGCTAACGTATTTGAGGAATGGCTTGTTAAACAAGGTCATGAATCATTAGTTATCGATTTTGATAATAATCACAAATTTAACAGATCAAAGGACACAACTTGGTTAGGTCCAATACTAAGGCTTAAATTAGAAGATACAGCTAACGCCGTATCAGAAGTTGTTGCTGAAGTTAATACTTGTGATATTGTTATTATTCACTCAATGCCTACACGCAAGCAAGGTAAATACATTGATCGTTTCCGCAATTTCGTTGCTGCGATTAAAGATCCTATTATTGTTACGCATGATCATGGTATTACCAAAAATAATATTAATATGATTCCGCAAGCTGCTGAGATTATGGCTATGTCAGACATCGGTGTTGTTCAGTCGTTTGAAGGATATGGTCGTAAAGGATACACAGCAATCGATCCAACTATGGATGACCGTATCATTGAAAATCCAATCTGGGTTCATACTGATGAATACGATCAATATCGTAAATCGTTTGAAGATCGTCGTAAGCACTTCTTGTATATTGGACGTATGTCTTCTATTAAAGATCCTGCACTAATCCCTCGCATTGAACCACATTTGACTGCAGACTGGGATTTATCTCTGATTGGTTGTGAAAAATCAATTGCGTCTGTTTCACATATAACTAACGACCTTGCTACAAATCCAGCGCCATATACAGAGACCTTTAAACCTCGAATCCTTATTCATTCTCTTCTTGTGAATGGTAAGTATTCTGTGCCTCCTAAGGAAATGGAAAAGGTTGGTGCACCTAACAATGTACGAATGAATAGTTATGATCGTTACATTTACTCTTGGGGTATGGAAAACCTTGGTGAGTCTATGGCTTCTTGGTGTGGTTATCGTCTAAGGGATCAAAGTGAGTATGGTAATCGTATGGAATATACTGTGATTGAATCATTCCTATTGACCGTTCCAGTTATCAGCAGACACTTTGCAGAAAACGCTCGATCACCTGAAGGTAAACTGTGGGGTGAATACTATGGACCTCTTGTTTCCGAAGCTACATGTGAAGCAGAACTTGCTGTAGAGTTAGAACGTATTTCTAATGATAAAGAAGAATGGGAAGCACGTACTAAAGCTTGTCGTGAACTTATCTACAAGTTTAATGATATTGACGTAATCGGTAAAAACTTTCTTAATTTTGTATTATCAAAAGGTAAAAGAAACGATAAGATAGATTTTGTAAAGGCTATATCAGATTACTTTCCGTCTGCAAGTGAACGTCGTGCTAATGGTGAAGTACTTATTACATCAGCTAAAACAGTAATTGAAAGGCTGGCACTTACACTTGTTGATGGAAAGCAATCTGCTGTTAAGCCACCAGCGATAGAGCCAGCAACACTTGAAGGATTTTTTTAATGTACCATAAACGAATAGTTGTAGATTTTGATGATACCTTAGCATTTCACCAAAACCGTAACTTTAATGATGCTCTTCCTAATCAACCTTTAATTGATAAGCTTAATAACTTATATGATCAAGGATGGCAGATTGATATTTTCACAGCTCGTGGATCTATATCATGTTCAAGTAGGCAAGAAGCAGCTGCCAAGTACTACAATAGCATAGCTAGCTGGTTGGAGGATCATAATGTTAAGTATAGTGATCTTTCATTTGACAAGCCTCTAGCAGCTTACTACATAGATGATAAGGGTATCCTACCAGAAGACTTTCTTAAAGTAAACATACGTGATCTTGAGGGTGGTTTATCTGGAGGTGAAATCTACACAGATGGTAAACTAGTACATAAGCAAGATACTAGAGCTCATGCAACAGGTGATTGGTTTTCTAAAGCAAAGGGTATTGCCACACCAAATGTACATAGAATCGTTGGTGAAACTATTACTATGGATTACATCGAGCACGACGAAGGTTACTTTGATGATAACTTTCATATGGCTCTTGCCCTTATTCAAAACAAGCTTGATGCTATGAAAGTGCTAGATCCACTACCGTTTCATTGGGAAGCAATAGACAATATAACTTATGAATCATATATAGATCGCATAGAAGCTCATGCTATCAATTCAGGCCAAGAAGAACTGATCGATAACGTAAGTGATATGCGCGCTCTTAGAACATACAATAGAACGTTTGCACATGGTGACTTCGGTATCAAGAATATGTTATTCAACGGCAAAGAAGATACTATGACGCTGATTGATCCTATTACTGATGTATTTGGTTGTACTGAAATTGATTGTGCTAAGCTTATTGCAAGTTTAGTTATTAACAATTACCGCCCAAAGCTTTATGTAGCAACGTTTGAATATCTCGCGCTGTTTAACGAGATAAATAAAGATCAGCTTATGGTGCTAGTTATCGCTGAGATTACTAGAGTTTATAAGTATCATCCTGACAAAAATCATATAATGGAGTGCGTGAAAAATGTTTGTAAACATTTCTAAAATAGCTAGTGAATTAAATATTATGCCGCCTGACGTCAAAATCGGCTTTACTTGTTCAACATTTGATTTATTACATGCAGGTCATATTGTTATGCTTCAAGAAGCTAAGTCAATGTGCGATTACCTTATCTGTGGGTTACTAACTGATCCAACGCTAGAGCGACCAGATATTAAAAACAAACCAATTCAAACCCCTTTCGAAAGATACGTTCAGCTTGCAGGTTGCAAGTACGTTGACGAAGTTATTCCTTTTTCTACTGAACAAGAAATCATTGATATGATTTTGACTATCCAACCTGATATAAGAATCGTAGGCGAAGAATACGAAAACACTGATCATACAGGTAAAGGGCTTTGCCCGATTCATTACAATAAGCGCAAGCATTCTTTCTCATCATCTGATTTGAGACAGCGTGTTCTTGATGCAGAAAATAAATGAAAATAACAGTGTACAATTCAAGGACTTTGTGTTATAATAGTTCTAATAAATGAAACCAGTAGGAGAATACAATGTCTGTAATGGATAGGCTTAAGAGTAATTCAAAGATTAAAGGTAGTGACATCCTCGCTAACTCTAAGATTTTTTCACAACAAGATTTTGTGAGTACACCAGTACCCATGATCAACGTAGCATTATCTGGCGATCCGGATGGCGGTTTAGGCTCAGGTCTTACTGTTCTCGCTGGTCCGTCAAAACACTTTAAAACATCATTTGCTTTGCTAATGGCTGCTGCGTATATGAACAAACATCCAGACGCAATCATGTTGTTCTATGATTCAGAGTTTGGCTCACCTCAAACATACTTCGAATCATTTGGTATTGATACCAATCGCATTCTTCATACACCTATTATGGATGTAGAGAAACTTAAGTTTGATATAGTATCACAGCTTGAAGCTATTGAAAACAAAGATCGTGTCATTATCGTTATAGATTCTATAGGTAACTTAGCATCTAAGAAAGAATTAGAAGATGCAAAGAACGAGAAATCAGTTGCAGATATGTCACGTGCAAAAGCTCTTAAAGGCTTGTTCCGCATGGTTACGCCATACCTTACAATGAAGAATATCCCATGTATCGCAGTTAATCATACCTACCAAGAGATTGGTTTGTTCCCTAAAGCTATCGTTTCTGGTGGCACAGGTATTTACTATTCAGCTGATAACATCTGGATCATTGGTCGCCAACAGAACAAAGTCGGCACAGAGATCAAAGGTTATAACTTTATTGTTAACGTTGAAAAGTCTCGCTTTGTAAAGGAGAAATCTAAGATTCCAGTTATTGTCACATGGGATGGTGGTATTGAGAAATACTCTGGTCTACTTGATATTGCAATGGCAGGTAACTTTGTTGCTAAACCTTCTGTCGGATGGTACTGTCGTGTAGATCAACAAACTGGTGAACTTCTTGATCCTAAATGCCGTGAGAAAGATACGCTTAGTAAAGAGTTCTGGGAACCTATCTTTAAAGAGACTAACTTGAAAGAATATATTCGATCGCATTATACTATTGGATTGAAGTCAATGTTAGGTGAAGAAGCAGAATTATTTAATGATGTACAAGCGGAGTAAAACAGTGTATAATATAACACAAGACGATTACAAATTCATTGAGCGTCCTGAAGATACGATGTACACAATTGAACTATTAACATCATCTTATGCTGGAACTAAGTACCAATATTCTAAAGTTTCAGCTAAGGTGAACGAAGACGAAGAAGATGCTACTTTGTCTTTCATGTGGGCGTTAATAGAAGGAGATGAAGGACTCACTGAGTCTGCTGATTTCCAGAACTATATTGGAGATGTGCTAGCTCATATACTTCAGGATGCATTTGATACAGGCGAATATAAGATAGGAAATGATGATGACTCCAAACGTACCAACAACGATCCTGCGGAACCTTCTAACGAATGATGAATACACTCGTAAGACTATACCCTTTTTAAAGAAAGAGTATTTTGAAGGTGCACAAAGGTTTGTATTTGATGAAATCTTAAACTTTGTAGGTAAGTATAATAAACTACCTACTCCTGAAGCGTTGTCTATTGAGTTAGACAACGCTAACCTAAATGAGCAAACCCATATTCAAGCTCATGAAGTTGTAGAAACAATCAAGACTCCTGTTGCTGATGATATTGGATGGTTGCTCGAACACACTGAAAAGTGGTGTCAGGATAGAGCAATCTATCTTGCCATCATGAAGTCTATTGAAATCATTGATGGCCGTGATGATCAGAACTCTAAGAACTCATTGCCTGAAATATTGTCAGATGCTCTTTCAGTTTCTTTCGATACAAACATCGGCCATGACTATATCAAAAGTGCAGATGCACGATATGAGTTCTATCATACTACTGAAGAGAAACTACCGTTTGATCTTGAAAAGTTCAATAGCATTACTAAAGGTGGTTTACCTAGAAAGAGTTTAAACATTGCTCTTGCTGGTACTGGTGTAGGTAAGTCATTGTTCATGTGTCATTGCGCAGCTGGTGCGTTAACTGATGGTAAGAATGTTCTTTATCTAACTATGGAAATGTCAGAAGAAAGAATAGCAGAACGTATAGATGCTAATCTCTTTAATGTTGAAATCGATCAACTTGAAAATCTATCAAAGAAAATGTTCGATGATAAGATCAATAAGATTTCATCTAAGACTCTTGGCAATCTAATTATAAAGGAATATCCAACAGGTTCAGCACATGTCGGTCATTTCCGTTCATTGCTCAATGAGCTCAAACTTAAGAAAGAGTTTATGCCAGATATTATCTTTATTGATTACTTGAACATCTGTGCATCTTCACGCATTAAAGGATTAAGTGGTAGTGTTAATACGTATTCCCTCATCAAATCTGTTGCAGAAGAAATTCGCGGCCTTGCAGTTGAATACAACGTACCAATTATGTCAGCGACTCAGACAACTAGAACTGGATATGGATCGAGTGATGTTGGCCTCGAAGATACGTCAGAATCGTTCGGGCTTCCTGCAACTGCAGATCTTATGTTTGCCCTCATCTCAAACGAAGAGCTCGAAGGACTTAACCAAATCCTTGTCAAGCAACTTAAAAACAGGTACAACGATACATCAGTCAACAAACGATTTATCGTGGGAGTGGACAGAGCACGAATGAGGTTATATGATGTTGAAGACTCAGCACAAAACCTAGTTGATGCTGGCCAACAAGCTGTTGTACCAAATACTAATAAGCCTAAGATGGACGTGAACGGCTTTAACTTTAATAATTAAAGGAAAATCAAATGAAGGTTAAGTTAATAGGATATACACAAGGCAGTCAAGATTCAACACAAGAAGGCCTTGATAATGTTGAAGACATGATTGCGTTCTGTGCAAGAGTATCTAACCCTACTAATCAGATAAACACTGAGACTACTACTAAACTGCTTAAGTACTTGGCAACTCATAAACATTGGTCTCCATTTGAGATGGCTTCTGCTACTATGGAAATTGAAACTACTCGTGATATTGCACGTCAAATGCTTCGTCATAGGTCATTCGCCTTTCAAGAGTTTAGCCAACGATATGCAGATCCTAGTGCTATGGGATACCCGTTCGCTTTAAGAGAAGCTCGATTGCAAGACACTAGTAACCGTCAGAACTCAGTTGAAGTAGATGATGAGCTTTTAGAACAACGATGGATTCAACAACAGAAGACCGTAATTGATGCTGCATCGTCTGCATATAGATGGGCAATAGATAATGGTATTGCTAAGGAACAAGCGCGGTGTGTTATGCCTGAAGGTAATACAATATCGCGTCTCTATATGCAAGGTTCTATTCGTTCTTGGATTCACTTCGTTGAGCTGCGTTCCTCTAATGGAACTCAAAAAGAACATATGGAAGTAGCGCGGGCAATAGGCGAAGCTATTGTTAAGATCTTCCCAACGGCAAAGGAGTTCATATCTAATGAGTAATTTAATATCTACCTTTTATACTGAAAACAGTAGAGGAAGAGTAGAAGTGCATTATGAAAGTCATGGTGTACTATCTCATAAGTTTTATTCGCAAGAAGATTTACTTATGTTCACAGATACCTTAACGACTAAGAGTGTGACAGAAGCAGAAGAGCTAGCTGAAGATTGGGTATTAGGAATAAAAGAAATTCCTTGTTAGTATAAATAGTATAAGCTTAGACTAAATTGATCTAATAAACATGAAAATAACTGTTTACATCTCCTTACTATAGTGATATAATAATACTATAAATTGATGAGGAAAACATAACTTGCCGTCATGAAACGTTAACTATATTGTAAAAAGGAGAATAATGGAATATTTAGAAGAAATACTTATTATGGCATTATTTGGAATCTCATTGTGGGTTACCACAAATAAGGCCTTTGATGAAGGTGTAGTTGAAGGATCAGAGCTAACCTTAGCTATTTTAGAAGATAAAAAAATTATCGTTATTGATTCTAAAGGTACGGTTAAAGGTGGCACTGGTCAATCACCAAGATAAACTTGAAGTAAGGAAATAAATTATGTTAATAGTAAATACTGATACTCAAGACTGGCCTGCAGGTTGCCAAACTTCTGCTATGGTAGAAAAGATCACGATGTTGTTTCACCAAGGTCATTCTTTTGATAGGATATGTGAGATTAGTCGTGCAGATATAGCTTTAGTTGAAAGGGTTACAAATAACTTACAGACTTTAAACGAAATCTCACATCATTGAACACCATACAGATTAAGGGTGGTACTAGGTCTCAGAAGAGGCTTGTACTAGACATAGTTAATTGGTATCTTAAGAAAATGTTACCACGTGTGCGAACACTTGATATAACTATACGTCTTACTCAGTGTCAAGAAGATTCAGATGCGATGGGTTATTGTTTAGAGTTAGAAGACAATAGAACATTTGACATTGAAATTGATAAGAACATGAGAATGTTTGACACCGTAACAACGTTATGTCATGAGCTTACGCACCTTAAGCAGTACTATCGTAAAGAAATGGTCCATAAGAACCATGGAAGAATACAGTGGAAAAAGACAATGTATGGTATATACACTAAGTATAGTGAACAGCCATGGGAAAGAGAAGCATTTAGAATGGAGAAGCAGCTAGCACTAGAATGTTTTACAGAGATACTATGAAAAGAAAGGCAATTAAAAATAAAGTTCTTCACGCTGTCCGGACACCGGTCTTCAAAAGCCGTGTCTATAAAGACAGAAAGAAAGAAATGTATAAGACAGGTAAATACTTGGAAGAATAGTATTGATACACCCTTTTAAAACTCGCTATACGCGGGTTTTCTTTTTTGTATAAATAGTCTTAATACTACGCATATAGGCTATTTAATGATTACTTTTAAAGGATTTCTTGCCGAGAACATGGATAAAATTAGAGCTATCAAAGCAGCAGATTTAAATAAGTTTAATAAAGCTTTAGCTCCTTATGTCTACGCGTTGAAAGGCCGTCCTACTCAAAAAACAACAACAGTAGTTGTTAAATCTGCTGGCTCAGATCGTAAAAATGTTAAGGCAGAGATTGAAGCTAAGCTTAAGAAAGCAAGGCTTGATAGCATAGCTATTCCTGGTTCTAGCTCAGTAGGATCTACTGGCGCAACTGATATTATGTTTGGTGCGCATAAGATTCGTATTATATACAAACCCACATCTGGTGGTATGAACGAAACTACTCTTAATGCTACTATTACAGAACTTGCTCCAGCGCTTGCGTATATGAGCGGTAAAAAGAAGTTTCGTAATGCTTCTGAGTTTCAACAGTTCCTCATGACTGCAAAAGATAACGGTGTGTATGTAAACGATAAAGATGCTAAGGCAGGTAAAGCTTACGTTGAAATATTCCCTACATCGTCTAAGTATGCTGAAAAGATGGATAACGCCATGGCGGTATTAAACTATCTTTGGGAAGAGCACGCTAAGTCTTCTATTAAGCAAGTATACTGGGGATATAGAGCTAAACCAAAAGGAGTTATGCCAAGCCATAAAGGTGACCTGTTTATAGAATATACATCTGGTTCTATGTTAGGCGTATCTCTTAAAGCTGGTGGTGCAAAGACATCTGAGCCTCAGCTCAACACATATGTGAATAAAGTCTTTGATGACTTTGGCTATTCATCTAAGAAAGAAGTTCTTAAGAAAAAGGTTTATGACGAAATTCATTCTAAAATAGATCTTCCAATTAATTGGACGTCACGGTCTGAGAAGATTACATCTATCTCTAAGATAGAATCTCTTAAGGAAAAAGACCCAAATAGATATAATGCACTATACGACAATATGCTAGATGTAGTTCGCAACGGTCTTATTGATACGTTCAACACTTCTAAAGATGATACTATACAATATATTAAGAAGATGGTTATTAAGAAAGACGAGCAGGTTCCTCTCGTCGTGGTTAAAGCAATTGGAAAAAAGTTTAAGTTTGTAACCGACGAAGATGCTATAGAAACGTTTATACCTAAAGTTACTAAGATTAACGCATATAAGTCTACTTCATCTAAACAAGATTGGTTTGTAGATCTTATCGCTGGTCGAGAAACAATTACAATGAAAATGTCAGTAAGAACAAATAAAGTTCCACCTGATAATAAAATAGCTCAAGATTTTAACCTTGCTGTTAAGTTCAACGGAATCAAATAATGATTAATTTCAAATCACACCTTGTAACAGAGGCCACGTCAGGCAAGAATACCCACATGACTCATATTGAGGATCGTGTGATCTATGGTGGAGTATCTGGTGCGCGTGAAGCAATACAAGCATTAAGATCTATGCGTGACATGTTAGCAGGTAGTTCTAAAAGTACAACAGATGTAACGGTTAAATGGGATGGAGCTCCAGCGGTATTTGCTGGCATTGATCCTTCTGATGGTAAATTCTTTGTTGCGAAGAAAGGCATCTTTAATAAGAACCCTAAGGTATATAAGTCCCATGCAGATATTGATGAAGATACTTCTGGAGACTTAGCAACTAAACTTAAGGTCTCATATGATGAACTAAGTAAAATAGGTATCACCGGAGTTATACAAGGTGACTTAATGTTCACGTCAGATGATCTCAATACTGAGACTATTGACGGTGTTAAGTATTTTACTTTCCATCCTAACACTATTGTGTATGCAGTGCGTGCTGATTCTCCGGAAGCCAAAACTTTACGTAAAGCTAAAATGGGTATTGTTGTCCACACTTCTTACACCGGCAAAACGTTTGAAACTATGCGTGCCTCCTTTAATGTTAAAGCTTCTTCGTTTAAGAAGACGCCATCAGTGTGGTTGCAGGATGCTAACCTCAGAGATCTATCTGGAACTGCTACACTTACAAAAAAAGATACAGACGAAGTTACCCTGGCTCTTAGTAATGCTGGCAAGATCTTTAGTAAGATTAAAGGAACTGCACTCAATGATCTTTCTAAAAACGAAGAATTGTCAGGACTCATAGAAACATATAATAACTCGTTCACAAGACGAGGAGAATTAGTCACAAACACAACTAAGCATGTTGCAGGACTCATCAGATGGATCGAAGATCGGTTTGAAAGAGAAGCCGCGAAATTAAAGACACCTGTTGCTAAAGATCGCAAATTTGCTAAGAGAGATGACATACTTAAGTTCTTCTCTGTAGGTAACAAAGCTAACCTTAAAGCTATCTTTGATTTGCAGAATGCTATCGTAGTAGCGAAATTAGTTATTATAAATAAGCTTAATAAAGTAAATAGTATTGATACCTTTATTAAAACTAAATCAGGATTTAAAGTAACAGGCGTTGAAGGTTTTGTTGCTATCGATAAGTTAAAGGGTGGAGCAGTTAAATTGGTTGATCGCTTGGAGTTCAGCTATAACAATTTCTCCTCTGATGTTATTAAAGGCTGGGAAAAATAATCTCACTCCTAATGGGAAAAGAAAAATGCAAGAAAATACAGACAAGATTAAAGCTGAATATAAAGAGCTTAAAAAATCTAAGACAGCAGTTATTGATGAAGCTTATATTAGAGCAGTAGACTTTCAGAAGGCAGCCAAGGAAGTTGGCAAGCTTAAATCTGGTCTAGATCAAAATGCAATCAATCAAATATCTAAGCTACTAAATTCGATGTTTAAAAATTCATCTTTACAGATACGTGATAATGCTGTTCTAGCTATCAATAAGTTAAAGAGTAAAGTACAAAGAGACACACGTGTTTCCATCGATAAAATCCTTACCGCGAACAACTTGCTAAAGGGTGGAAATATTACAGTAGAATCCACGGATATGCAAGAAGCTTTGAACGTACAACAACGTATGAAGCTTAAGCAATCAATGCGCCGCAACAAAGCTAAGATTGCTATGGGTCGTAAGCGTGCTGCACGTAAGCTAGCCTCACCTGAAAAACTTCAAAAGCGTGCTGAAAAAGCTGCACGTACCGCAATGGTTAAGAAGATCTTAAAAGACAAAGATAAGTCTGATCTATCGTATGCCGCACGTAAAGGCATTGAAGATCGTTTGGCTAAGAAGAAAGGTCAGATCAAAACAATGGCCAAGAAGCTACTTAAGACCGTACGGCTTAAAGACAGAGCAAAACTTCAGAAGAAGCCTGGAGCATAATTCTATGTCATTTAAGTCTTTCGGTGAATATGTCACAGAAGCTACTAAAGAAATAACCGTTGCATGGGGCCGTTATAATGCCCCTACTATCGGCCATGAAAAATTATTTACTGCCGTACAAAAGGTAGCGCGTAATAGTGCGTACCGAATTTATTCCTCTCAGACACATCAGAATCAAAAAGATAAAGATGGCTATTATAAAGATCCGCTTGATTATAAGACAAAGGTAAAATATCTACGTAAGATGTTCCCGCGTCACGCTCGTGCGATGATCTATGACAAAAATATTAGAACCATGTTTGACTTAATGACAAAGCTTTATGATGAAGGCTTTAACAGAGTAAACTTGGTTGCAGGGTCTGATCGTGTTGCAGAATATGAATCAACTTTAAACAAGTACAATGGTGTTAAAGGCCGTCACGGTTTCTATAACTTTGAAGGCGGAGTAAACATTATTTCTGCTGGCGAAAGAGATCCTGATTCTGATGGTGCTTCTGGTATGTCTGCCTCTAAGTTGCGTGCATACGCATCAGCCAATGATCTTGCTGCTTTCTCTAAAGGTATTCCTAAAGGATTCAAAGACGGTCAAGCATTATTCAACGATGTTCGTAAAGGTATGGGACTTAAAGAATCTCACGATCACCGTCAACATCTTCAATTGCAAACAGTATCCGAAGAGCGTGAAGCATACATCCAAGGAGAGTTATTCGAAAAGGGTGATGCAGTAGCTATTAAAGAATCTGATGAAGTTGGTACTGTAGTAATGCTTGGTTCTAACTATGTCATCATTGAAATGACTGATGGTAAGAAACTACGTAAGTGGTTAGATGCTGTTGAAAAAGTAGAAGAAGCTTGTTGGGATTCACACAAACAAATCGGTATGAAAACCAAAAATGGTAAGCAAGTACCTAACTGTGTACCTAAAGAAGAATCTGATAAGAAGAAGAAAGGCTTCAAAGATTTTATTGAAGGTGACAAGAATTCATTGTGGGACAATATCCATAAGAAACGTAAACGCATTAAAAATGGATCTGGCGAGAAGATGAATAAGCCCGGTTCAAAAGATGCACCCACTGATCAAGATTTTAAGGACTCACAATAATGAAGATGACAGAAATACAAAAGATGTATCTCCGAGCTCGTGGGCGTTGGTCTAAGAATGCAGGTAAAGAAGAACAGAAGAAGAAAAATAAACAATTCGACGAGATTAGAAACGCTGAACGTGCAGGTGACTTTGGTACTGATAAGCTTACTAAGTCATATTGTGCTGATACCCCTGGCCAAACAAACGAAGCCAAGGGTGATATTAAAAAGGGTGATACTGTTCGTATTAAAAAGCAATACACAAACAGTTCAGCTGAAGCTAAAAGAGATTATATTGTAAAAGAGTTAAGAGGACCTAGAGTTCTTATTGCTCCAAAGGTATGGAATGGCGGTGGAGTTATTCCAACAGAATCCTTGAAAATCAATATGATTCAAAAGGCTGGAATGATTGAAGCATTTGAACCTCATATGATGTATGATCTTGATACTGGTAAAGCTTATAAAGCTGATAAAGAAGAAGATCATATTCGCATGAAGAAGTTAGGTTATTCTCATGAGAAACCTGATACAAATGAGGCACGAGGTGAAGACGCAAAGGGTCATAAGATTGCTACTGAGAAAGGTGCTGGTCTAACTCAAAAGGGTGTTGACGCTTATAATAAGAAGACAGGCGGTAACCTTAAGACCGCAGTAACAGGTAAAGTTAAAGCAGGAAGCAAGGATGCAGCTCGACGTAAATCGTTCTGTGCTCGTATGGGCGGAATGAAAGGCCCTATGAAAGATGAGAAAGGCAGACCAACCCGTAAGGCAATGGCATTAAAAAGGTGGAAATGTTAGATGGAGAAGAATGTTGAATGGGAAAAACGCCTAGATCGTATTGAGGAAAAGATGGATAAGATGAGCGAAGTCTTAGTATCTTTGGCACGCTTCGAAGAAAAGATGGACGCGTATAACGAATACAGAGAACGCTCATGGGAACGAATGAATAAGTTCTCAGAGAAGCTTGATGCAATTGAAAAGAAGTGCGATGATAATGCTCGTACTGTACATACTATAAATAAATTATTCTGGGTAGCAATAGTTGCTGCCGGGAGTGCAGTATCTGCTCATGTGTGGATGTAAATAAAAATCAGTGGCAGTAATGGCTTCTGCTCTAATTGAAAAACTAGTTATTTAGGAGAATACGGATGGATAATCCAATTGCAGAAGCATATGTAAAGATGCTTCAAGAACGAAAAGAAAAAGCAGCAAAAGATGCTAAGCTAGATGATGGCGATGGTATGGATCCTGTAGGTCAAGGTGATGCTGATATTGACAATGATGGCGATGTGGATTCATCTGATGAGTATCTACACAAACGTCGTAAGGCTATTAAGAAGTCTATTAAGAAAGAAGGTACAGAATCTTTAGATGAAGTACGTCAATTAAAAGACCCTAAGAAAGAAGTAATGATTGTTGATAAGAAAGGCAAGACAATGGTTATTGACAAGTCTAAGCAAGCTGCTTATCTTGCAAAAGGTTGGGGACTAGCTGAAGGTATTGAAATCGATGATGAAGAGGAATCTTCGGAAGTTGATGACCCTAAGGCAAAGAAGAAAGGCGAGAAGAAGACTGGTAGAACAGATCCTGCCGCAGCTAATGCACCATCACAAGATGATCGTGAAGCTGCAGCTGATGCCCCTGATCCTTCTCCAGATCCAGATGCAGAACCATCTGAGCCTAAAGAAAAGCCTGCACCAGCTCCAAAGAAAGCTCCACCTAAAGTAAAGAAAGAATCATTCGACTGGGATCAAATCTCAGAGATGACTGATGAAGAAGTAGATTCTTACATTGACACATTAGACGAATCACAGCTAAGTGATTTTGAATCAGAGATGAATGAAGCTGCTAACGCTGAAGGTGATGCTGAGCAACAAGATAAAGAGCAATTAGATTTCATTAGGAAGCATAGCGATAACGCACATATCGTTGATCGTCCTGATGCTGACAAACCTGCTGCAGCTGATGCAACTAAGGTTTCTAAGAAACGCCCTGGCGATAATGATAAAGGCGATAAGCAAGTTAAACGTTTAAAGGATGTACGAACATGAAAAAAGCCGGCTGGTTAAAAAACGGTATTGCAACGGAACATGGTATTGTAGATAGTAAAGGTACAATGCTTAAGCGTGGTAAGATGACAACTCATGCTATCCATGCATGGAATGGTATTAGTCCAGTAGTTGCTCCTGCCCCTGTCGTTGAAGAAGAAGAAGTTGATGTGGAAATTGAAGACCTCACAAAAGGCGAACTAGAAGAATTAGCTCGTACTTATGGTGTTGAGTTAGATAAGCGTGAATCAAAAGCATCACTTGTTGATTCTGTTAAAGCTTTGATAATGGGATAATCCATACAATATAAATAGTCCTATATCGTTAATTGTATAGGACTATTTAATGCAACTCTTTGATGAACTGAATAATGAGAATTTTCTGTTATATGCTTCTAAGCATTATGACAATAAACAATGTACGGAAGTAGAAGAGTTCTATGAGGACTTGAATCGCTTCAAATATTTAAAACGACTACTTCGAAGATACGAAAGTACCGGGGAATTACAAGAACGTTTGATATTGAACCATCTTATAGTACTCTTCAATGTGTTTAGTATAACTAATGCAAAGAAGATGGTATTCTTTAAAACAGATGTTGGATCGCTATCTACTTTAAAAACGTTTCTAGTATATTTGAACTATCTAAAAGAAGACGAATACGTTGAAATTCCTTTAGATACCCATATAATTAAAGTGTTAAGGAATCTATAATGGCATTAGTATCACGCGCAGCAGACCTCTATTACACGTACCGGTTTATCAAGGTATTAACTACACCTTGGAAAGAAACTGAGGCGTATGAATTAGGTTTGATAGATGAGAACGGCACTAGTATTAAGAAAGCTAAAACCTCAGATGAAAAAGACGCGTATACTATATTCTTTCGTTTGGCGTTTAACTTTAAAAGAATTCTAGAGAAACTACCATTTGGTAAGTCTCGCCTATCGTCATATGCTGCGGCATTATTCCTATTGCGCGAGCAAACAGGAATGACTGAAGAAGAGATAAAGGAAATCTTATCTAAGTTAGAAATAGATTTTACCCCAGATATTAAAGAGAATTTCTTCGTTCTTGACGAAGAATTACTTCCAGGCGTATATATACTACACCAAGATATTTTATCGCCTAAGACAGCAGAGCCAATTGCTAGAGCGGGTTCTAAGGTATCTGTAGCAGGTGGATGTCATGCTTCAGGTAGTATACTAGAAACTGCAATATATGAAGTCACTCACTTAGCAACTAAACAAACGGTCTTTGTGACCGCTGGAGACTTATACCGATGAACGAAGCAGAACAATGTAAAACCTCACTGAAGTCAATAAAGAAACGTATCAGTGAAGCTGCAAAAGTAATGGCTAAGAAAGGTGATTACGCATTTTCTAAATATCGAAATGGTGAAGTAGACGTTACATACAAAGGTAAGGTAATTGCTACTGGTGATTTTGATTCAGGTGCAGATGCTTGGTTCATGGATATTAAAGGTGTTAAAGGACAAAAGTCTTTTAATAGTCCTGGTGACGCTATCAAGTTCTTTATGAAGAGCAAGCTTACTGAAGTCGATGAAGATGCTCCTGTCAATGCAACAGGTGATGCTGTTGATATGACTCCGGGTAAAAGAATCCCTAAACCATTAAAGCGGTTTAAAGAACATTTAGAAGAAGCTTTAGGTGGAAGTGCTGTCAATCCTGAGTTCACAGCTCAACGTGCTGGCGAATGGGATAAACGTAAAGGTGCTAATGCACATTCCGATATTATGACAGATGATCTAGGTATATCTAAACGTGACATCGCATCAAAGCCATACACTGCGTACTATTGGGAAAATGCTAAGCGCATAGCAGCTGTTCCCACCTCGGACTTTCATTATAAAGCCTATTCTATAGATAAGAAGCACATTGAATATAAAGATAAAAGCTCTAGTCTTCCTTCTAAGGGTCCAAACGAGTTTGTTACAGTTATAATCTCAGCCAAGGTTCAAGTGCTTTGTGCAATTATTAAGACTAACGAAAGTGATTCTAGTTTTAGTCCTAGCGTCATGGTGTTTATTCCTGGACAAAAAAGATCTTTACCAATGAAATTCAAGCCTAATACCACTTCACAAGAAATCGTGAAGGCAATAGCTAAGAAGCATGGCGCAGCACTTACGGCGGCATACCGATGAAACGGTTTAAAGAACATTTAGAAGCTTTGCAAGAAGCTTTACCTAAAGGTGCTATCGCAGGATTTGATGGTGGTGATGACTACGGTGACATAGTGATATATAAAGACGGATCTGGTTTTTATGCTGATGGTGAAGAAAGTGATTTTAAAGTAAAGAATATGAAAGAACTCAAACAGAAACTAAAGTCTATTGGTATCAACCCAAGCAAGCCATACTTTGGCAAATTATAAGGAGCGGAAAATGAAAGATACATTTTTGTTATCAGGATTAAACCGGTGGAAAACATCGCAAAAAGCAAACTGCCGTTCGTATGCAGGCTTTTTAACACTAGAAGGATTATAATAGGAGCAAGCGTATGTTATCATTATTAGGAACTTTACTTGGCTTTGCTGGCTCTGCTGTTCCATCAATCTTAGGACACTTCAAAGAGAAACAAGTATCTAAAGATAATCTAGCTATTTTAGAAATGCAAGGCAAACTTGCACGTGACGGTGTAGAACTCAACCTTATGGAGTTTAGGGAAAAGGCAGCTGATGATGAGCATAAGCGCCTTATAGAACATGATATTGCAATTTCAAAAGATACGAGCTTCATGGGTCAAGTCCGTGCATCAGTTCGTCCACTTATTACATACCTATTCTTTGGCTTATTTGCTGCAGTTAAGATCTCAGCTCTTATGGTTGCCATGGATAATAGTGCTAACTTCGATGTTGCTATTAATCAGGTATGGGATGAAGAAACACAAGCAATCTTCGCTGCTATAATTTCATTCTGGTTTGGTTCGAGAGCACTCTCTAAAAAATAATGTAAATACATGTGTACATTCGTGCGCAACTAGTGTATAATAGACCTTATTAATGAGTTAAGCGGAGCTTCAATGAACAACAAAAATACTGTTACTAAACGTGACGGACGTCATGAGCACTTTGATCTAGAGAAGATCCACAAAGTGTTAGATTGGGCAACCAATGGTATCGCAGGTGTATCTATTTCTGAAATAGAATTGCGTGCTAATATACAATTATTCGATAGAATTCCTGCATACGATATACATGAACTATTGATTAAGTCAGCTGCTGAATTGATTTCAGAGTTGACACCTAATTATCAATACGTTGCTGCTAGATTAGTTAACTACAAAATACGTAAGGAAGTCTATGGTCAATTTGAACCATGGCCATTACTTAGGTTAGTTAAAGAGAACGTAAATCGTGGAGTGTATGACACTGCGATATTAGATAACTATACTGAAGAAGAAATTGAACTGCTTGGTTCTTATATCAAGCATGATCGCGATGATGAGTTTACTTATGTTGGCATGGAACAATTCCGTGGCAAATACTTAGTGCAAGATCGTCGTACAAAAACTGTGTATGAAAGCCCTCAAGTATTGTACATGCTTATTGCTGCAACACTATTTTCACAATATGCAACTGAAACTCGTATTAAGTGGGTTAAGGATTATTACGATGACATCTCTACGTTTGGCACATCTCTACCGACGCCTATTATGGCAGGTGTACGCACTTCTACGCGGCAGTTCTCGTCATGTGTTCTCATTGAGTCTGACGATACGTTGGAAAGCATTAACGCTACCGCAACGTCCGTTGTACGCTACATTTCTAAGAAAGCTGGCATCGGCATTAATGCTGGTAGAATCCGGGCTGTCGACAGCCGCGTCGGCGATGGTTCTATTGTACATACGGGCTTAATTCCGTTTCTTAAGTATTTCTCTTCTGCCGTCAAGTCATGTTCACAAGGTGGTGTTCGTGGTGGCGCAGCTACTGTATATCTTCCAATATGGCATCTTGAATTTGAAGACCTAGTAGTATTGAAGAACAATAAGGGTACTGAAGAGAATCGTGTACGTCAATTAGATTACGCGTTCCAGTTCAATAAGTTAATGTATGAGCGTCTATTAACCGGTGGTAACATTACATTGTTCTCACCCGCAGATGTTCCTGGCATGTATGATGCGTACTTCAATGATCAAGATAAGTTTCGTGAGCTCTATGAGAAAGCTGAACGTAGTACTAAGATTCGTAAGAAAGTCTTACCTGCTATGGAAGTATTCTCTCAGTTTGTAACCGAACGTAAGGACACTGGTCGAATCTATCTAATGAATGTGGATCATGCTAATGAGCACGGTTCTTTCTTACCAAAGAAGGCTACGATCTATCAGTCTAATCTATGCACTGAAATCAATCTACCTACTAAACCTTTGCGAAGTGCAGATGATAAAGAAGGTGAAATTAGTTTATGTACTCTTAGTGCTATTAACTGGGGCCAAATCAATGATCCAAAAGACTTTGAAAAGCCTTGCACTTTAGCAGTTCGTGCATTGGATGCATTGCTTGACTATCAAGAGTATCCTATTCCAGCTGCAGAAATATCTACAATGAATCGTAGACCATTAGGTGTAGGTATCATCAACTTAGCATACTTTCTTGCAAAGCGTGGGCTTACATACGGTTCTCCAGAATCTTTACTTGTGATTGATGAATATGCAGAAGCATGGTCATACTATTTGATTAAAGCATCCGTTGATATTGCAAAAGAAAAGGGTGCATGTTTAAAGTCTGATGAGACTAAGTACCATAGTGGAATCTTACCAATTGATACATATAAGCGTGATGTAGATGATTTAGTACCACATCAAGAACGTATGGATTGGGAAGGTTTACGCTGTGATCTTAAAACCTATGGTATTCGTAACTCTACTCTTATGGCTCTTATGCCCGCAGAAACATCTGCACAGATTAGTAATTCAACGAATGGTATTGAACCACCTCGTGCACTTGTATCATATAAGGCTTCAAAGGATGGAGTGATGGCACAAGTTGTTCCAGGTTATCATCACCTTAAGAACAAGTACGATTTATTATGGAACATGAAAACACCTGAAGGATATTTAAAGGTGTGTGCTGTGTTGCAAAAGTATATCGATCAAGGTATATCTGTTAACACTTCCTATAATCCTGAACACTTTGATGAAGGTAAGGTGCCAATGTCTCAGTTAATAAAAGACGTTGTAACCTTTTATAAGTATGGTGGTAAGCAACTATATTATAATAATACACACGATGGTGCCGGTGAAATGAGTACCGGAGATGATCAACCTGAATTAGATCAAGTTGATTACGATGAAGACGATTGCGATAGCTGTACAATATAGAAGGAACTCGAATGTCAGTATTTAAAAAACAAAGTAAGTCTCATATGGAATCCCTCATGTTCTTTGATGGAGGAGTAGATGTAGCACGATATGACCAAGTTAAGTATCCTGCTCTTGAGAAGATCACTGAAAAAATGTTAGGTTTCTATTGGAGACCTGAAGAAGTAGATGTATCTAAAGACCGTTCAGACTTTGCTAATCTTACTGACTTTGAGAAGCATATCTTTACATCTAACCTTAAGCGTCAAATCTTATTAGATTCAGTTCAAGGCCGTGGTCCAACAGAGACGTTTATGTCTGCAGCTTCTATACCTGAAATCGAACCTATGGTTATGGCATGGGCATTCTTTGAAACTATTCACTCACGCTCTTATACACATATCATTCGCAATGTGTATGCTAATCCATCAAAAGTATTTGATGAAATGTTAGAAATAGAAGAGATTGTGGATTGTGCAAAGGACATCTCATCTTACTATGATTCTTTTATTGAGTATCAGAAATGGTATGATTTATTAGGAGAAGGTGTGCATACTGTAAACGGTAAGGAAGTAGTGATTACTAAGTATGAACTAAAGAAACGTTTATGGATTGCATTAAACTCTATCAACATATTAGAAGGTGTTCGATTCTATGTTTCTTTTGCGTGCTCTTGGGCATTTGCAGAATTAAAGAAGATGGAAGGTAACGCCAAGATCATTAAGTTTATTGCTCGTGATGAGAATACTCACCTTGCGGCATCACAGACTATCATTAAGTCTCTTCCAAAAGAAGATCCAGAATTTGTTAGGATTCGTGAAGAATGCGCAGTACAGGTAACTGATATGTTTGTTGCTGCTGTAGAACAAGAGAAGCAATGGGCAGATTACTTATTTAAAGATGGTAGTATGATTGGTTTAAACTCTAAACTTTTATCTAACTATATTGAATGGATTGCAAGCAAGCGTATGAAAACTCTTGGTATCACATCTCCGTACTCTGTGCCTCAAGCTAATCCACTACCATGGACTGAGAAATGGATTGGAGGAGGTAACGTACAGGTTGCACCTCAAGAAACAGAAATTAGTTCATATGTTATAGGTGGAGTTAAACAAGATATGGACGAAAATACATTATCAGGAATGTCATTATGATTGTTATATACGGTAGAGATGATTGTGCTTTCTGTGATATGGCTATAAAACTAGCTACTGAAAAGGATATAGCACATAGGGTTAATAAGATTGGTACTGACGTATCAATGCATGAGTTTAAAGACATGTTCCCAGTTGCGCGTACAGTTCCACAGATTCATAAAGTTGGGCCTTCTGGAAATGAATATATAGGTGGATACACAGAGTTTAAAGCCTGGGTATCATCAATAGAAATGCTAGGAGAAATGTCATTATGACAGAATGTTATAGTTGTGGTTTAGAGTTTGAAGTTAAGTTTGAAGACAGTGATGCAGAACTTAATTTTTGTCCATCATGTGGGTCAGGCATAATCGACCCTGATAAAGAAGAAACACAATTAGAAATGAATCTTGGAGGAGATGAATAAATAAACTAAAGTACAAAAGGTTTATTTATGAAAAGTTGGAGTTATAAAGGTATACCCTTTACGTCAGACATGATCGGTGACTATGAAGGGTTTGTTTATATAGTCACTGATCTATCTAATAGTATGAAGTATATTGGTAAGAAGAATTTCCATTCAAGAGTTAAGCTAAAACCTTTAAAGGGTCAGAAGCGTAAACGCACCAAAATATCAGAATCAGATTGGCAGAAATACCATGGCAGTTCAGAAGAGGTAAAGGCAATCTTTGCTGAACATGGTTATGATAGATTTGAACGAGAGATTCTGCATTTATGTTTAGGCAAAGGTGATATGAATTACTTAGAGATGAAAGAGCAAGTTGTACGTGATGTATTATTAAAGCCTGATGAGTATTACAACGCATTTGTTGGTGGTAAAATACATCGAAATCATGTAAAAAACTTGTGTACAAACGCCGAAAAATAGTGTATAATGGTAGTATATAATGAATAAAGACAATGTAATACAGTTCCCATTTGGTGAAATTAGAAATCCTCTAGTTGATCCAGGTCCAGCCATTAATGATGTAGCCGATCAAGAAATGGACTTAGCTGCTAGTTGTCTGCAAGATGTTATGTTGACTCTGATTGAACACGGGTATGATGTACATGCCGATGAAGCGTTCTTTACAGATATGGGTTGCATATTGAATATGATATATGCAACCCTCATAAGACGAACTAACCCTGACTACCCATTTGTAGAAGTGTTAGACATCGTACATAAAATGATAATGGAATTAAAAGGTAATACTGAATAATGCTTATACTTGATTTTAACGGCATCGCAATGGGTAACATCATTGTAAACTCAAAACATGGTGAATTGAACGAAGATACTATTCGTCATATGATATTAAACTCTATACGTATGTACGTTAAGAA
>Ga0307984_1000106_pt1 | contig 32965 bp, 20 predicted proteins | sample EllFjometageno78_FD_203169 | JGI IMG/M metagenome (GOLD analysis project Ga0307984, IMG submission 203169) | Marine microbial communities from Ellis Fjord, Antarctic Ocean - #78 | ecosystem: Environmental > Aquatic > Marine > Unclassified | place: Southern Ocean | collected 2014-10-09
GTTTTTATTTCGAGAATGTAACCTTGACTTTTCTTGTTTCATTTTTTATACCTGTTGTCCAATGCTGTTTTATAGTTTTATTTTCAGCCCTGTATTAAAAAAGAAACCGTCCAATGGTGCCCACACATCTGTAAATTGTGGACTGTCATTCGGGCCAGAAGTCAGTGATTGATACCTTGTCTGTCTGGTATCGGTAAAATTTTCTGCATTAAGGAAAATCACAAAGTTCTTAATGCTTCTTTCAACGATAATACCCGTTGTAAAAAGCGAACGTGACGTTAATCCGTTTGAAAGTATCTGGCTTGATTTATATTCATAGTCCCATCCAATTCGCCACTTGTTTTCTTCAACAAATAGCAGATCACCCTTAATGCTGTGTTGCGGTGTTAACGTTAGGCTGGTTTCCGTTTCTCCCTCTTGCAAGAAAGCGTCAGTATATGTGTATCCAAAGAACCAAGTGAATTTTGCAACAGTTAGTTTTATTTGCGATTCAAATCCCTTGCTCTTTAAGTTATCGTGTGTGCTAGAATAATACAAGTTGTCGAGCGATTCGTCATCTAGCGTTATTGGGTTGACAATGTCGTTGTAAAAGAACATTTGATTAAATGTGAGCAACACATTGTCAGAACCAAATGTTGTTCTGTACTTAAAGTCAAAATTCCCTCCCTGGGATCGTTCTCCTACCAAAGAGTTGAAATCAATCGCTTGTACGTTGTTGTATCCATATGGCTCGGCTTCCTCGTTGAAGATAGTCGGCATGCGGTACCCCATTCCTCCGCTTAATCGAAAACTGAAATTCGTGTTCAGTTTGTATAATGCACTAAATCGAGGCAAGATGAAGGATTCACCTTGATTCTTGCTTTTAAGTGATTTTGCTTGAACATAATCGCTTCTTAAGCCACTTTCGATGGCAAACTTTTCATCGATATCCCACAGGTGGTTGATGTAAACACCCAACGTTACATACTCTTGATTTCTGAGTGGCTTCAAGCCTATTTGATGTTCAGAAAAATGATCGGTGTAGGCATTAAAGCCAACATTTAAATTGTGTTGCGGTTTGTTCAGATTGTAATTCAGTTCGCTAAAAGTGTTTAACTGTTGTCCTCCGAACTGAGAACTTTGTCCAAGGGCATTTTCTCTGATATTAATGAATCGGTCAAACGAGCTTACGCTGTTTTTCAGTGTTAAAGTACTTGCTTTTGTAAAGTCTCTTTTGGCCGAAAACTGTGTGGTGAATCGGGTGCTTTTCTGCTTGTCAAAATAGAAATGATCGCTGTCGGGTGTTTGATTGTCAATTAAGCGCATATCTCCGCCCATTCGTGTTTCATTAGAAATTGTGGCGCCCAAATAGATTTCTGATTTGCTGTCGGGGTAGTAAAACAGTTTGGGATTAAAATTGAATTTGGAAACTTCTGGTATGTCAGAATAACCGTCTCTGTCAGGATCGTAAGGCGCATGCATGTGCATGGAAGCAAGGTTTGTAAAACCAAATTTCCCAAATTTTCTAGAGACAAACGCATTGAAGTCTTTTGATCCAATATGTGAAAAGTTGATATGCAGGAGGGTTTCATCTTGAGTCGCCTTTTTCGTCAGTAAATTAATGAGCCCCCCTATTGCTCCACCGCCATATAATGTGGATGCAGAACCTTTAATATACTCAACCTGTCTCAGGTCAAGAGGAGGGATTTGCAAAACGTCCAAACTTCCGGAAAAGCCACCATATAGTGGGAATCCATCCTTTAAAATCTGTGTGTAACGTCCATTTAACCCTTGAATTCTTACCACCGCTCCATTAGATGTGGCAGATGTGGTTTGTACCTGAATTCCTGTACTGTGTGTGATCAAGTGAGCAATCCTACTCGGTTCCATTGATGCAGCTTCATCAATCTCTTCAGTCAAAACTTCTGTTCTGGTCGGCAAATCGGCCACCGATTTGTTGGCCCGTGTAGCTTCAATGATAATCCCCTCTAAATGTAATTGTAATGATGTTAGGCGTATTTTTTCTGGTTTTGTTTGGTTAAGAGGAAACAGAAAACTTAGCTCTATTGTTTCGTAACCAATGAATGACACGATAATTATTTGTTCTCCGTTGGGGATGTCTGCGATTGTTACATTCCCATTTACGTCTGTACTTGCTCCTACATTCGTTCCTTTCAGTATAGTGGTTGCACCAATAAGCGACTGATTTGTGATGTTGTCAAGAATAATGGCATTGAATTGATTTTGGCCATAAGTAATTGTCACAATTGTCAGAAGAAAAATAGTTAGAAGGGCTTTGTTCCTCATGATGTTATTTTGTTTTCAAGTTCAAAGATAATATTTGATTTGTTGTCGACATCCTTTCTATTCACATTCAGGATGAATCCATGGGTATCTAATAGTTTTTTAGAATGTAAATTCTCGGCATGTGTAAAGGCCTCTATTTTCTCAAGGTTTAATTCATTAAAGCCAAACTCAACAATCATTTTCATGGCTTCACTCATTATCCCTTTGTTTTGAAATTTGGGATCTAAATCATATCCAATTTCTGCGATTTTGTTGTTCTGTGTGAAATTCCACAAACAAATTGTTCCGATTATTGAGGGCTCATTCTCTAACGCAATGCCCCATATAATTGAGGTATTCCTTTCGATATAGCCCTCCAACTCCTTGATCAATTTAATCGCCTCAGACATATTCTTGGTTTTCCTGTGTTCAGGTCGTTCAATGAATTTCGTGACATTCTTATCTGTACGTAAAAAAAGAATGACATCACAATCAGACACTTGAATTTTTCGCAATAAAAGTCGCTCCGTTTTTATTTCAGGAAAAGGGGTGAAGTTCATTTCGGTCTAGGTGTTGATTAAAGTTCTTAAGCCGTCATACACCACAATGCTTACAGCATTTGCTAAGTTTAAGCTTCTTACATGGTCACTGTAAATGGGGATCTTATAAAGCTTATTCGCGTTTTCAGCAATGAGCGTTTTTGGCAAACCAACAGACTCTTTTCCAAATACGAGAAACATATTGTCTTGATATTCAATAGAACTATAATTCTTCTCCCCAGAGCTGGAAAGATAGACCATGTCTCCATTTTTATTTGTCGCGTAAAACGCTTCGATATCCTCATAAATGTGCACCGTGATGTGTTTCCAATAATCCAGTCCAGCCCTCTTTAATCTAGCGTCACTTATTTCAAACCCAAATGGTTTGACCAGATGTAAAACCGATCCAGAGGCCAAACTAAGACGACCGATATTGCCAGTATTCATAGGTATTTCTGGCTCTATAAGCACAATGTTAAATCCCATTTAATTGAATTGTTTTTTGATTCTTGCTAACGTTCAAGGTAGACAACCTTTCGAATAGCTGCAAGTTTTGATTCTGTCCGTGAAGTTGATTTACCACCAGACAATAAAAAATGCGGTCGTTGAATCATGCTGCTTCTGCCAACACAATGGAGATTGCTTTTCTTTAACAATGGAGAGAAGGTCTTTTTCGATACCTGCAAAATCAGTCCAAATCTCGTTTTCAGAGGGCTCCATTCCCCATTCCTTTTTTGAAGGCAAATGATATTCTTTTGATGAATTATCCAGGCGAGTAAATGTCTCTAGATTTTGATAATACCCCTTAATCGCATTTTTATATATGGGACTGAACTCCTCCTTGTATTCATAAGGAACAAACAATGAAACAAACAAACATATTGCCTGAGAAACATCCCCAATGACGAGATCACTAAATGTAGATTCAGCACAGCTGTCGTAAAGCAAAGGCAATTGTTTTCGTTTTAATTTATCCAACTTTTGACTCAAAGAATCATTCCTGTTCGGACCAATCCAGTTGTTGATAAGCTCCGATGAAATGCTTGGGTCAAACAGGTAAAATTTATAGGCCAATTCAAGATGAATCACCTGTTTTGTGATGATTTCTTCAATAATAAAATCAATTTCACCGATGGTTTTCTTCTCTTCAATAAGTTGAATGTTTTCATAAAGAACCCTGTAATTGGAAGATGATTTTATCAATTCAGAAACGATTTTTTCAGCCAAATGTCCCAATCTTATATTGGTTGGCAATGCAAAATCGATATCTGCTTCTAGTTGTAATTCGGATAAATTAAAACTTGGTAATCCAGTGACAGAGAAGTCGAGACAATTCGCTTTTAATATTGAATCTATCCTTGACTTCGTATTCATTTTGTTTCTTGGCGAGGTGTTTTATTCATCCCCCAGGCGATTACTTTTACTCCGCTTGAATAGCGTATTTTATTTGGTTCTTTTTTAAGTAGTTTGCCAAATCGTGGATAATTGACCATGATTTTTGTTAATTCAATTTCTTGAATAGGCCACTCCAAATGGTGGATGTCAAATTCGTTGATTGACTCTTCTGAATCTTGGAAAAGCGCATATCTTTCAGTCAGCCACTTGTCCAGCTCCGTTTTTTCAGAAACCACTTTCCCGACTTTAAATTCGAGCTTGAGTTCGTCATTAAATTCCGAGTTACAAGATTCAAATTTGTTTTGCGATCGTTTAATTTTTGAAAAACGATATGGAAGTTCAGAAATTCCTTTTGCAATTTTGCAAGACAATTTCGTCCCACCTTCAATGCTTAAAAAATAAACGCCAGTTTTGTTATTTGATTTTATATACGTCCGAATATTTATTTCGTCAAAATTAGAAATCGGTGAAAATGAAGGTAGATTTTTTGGTCTAATTTTCTCCATTGTAAATGCAACAACGGATACCCAAGGTTTCCCTTCGAAGAGATCAATTTCCAATTCTTTCGGAACAAACTTTTTCAAGTCCTCCAATTCCACCTGCCAATGCAGAAAGATTGAATTGTTCCATTCTTGATAATACTTCCAGTTTTCAGTGGGGATTTCCCAAGGTCTGTGTTCTCTTGTATTTAAGATGTTTTGAATTGTCATTTCACCAAGTCGTTTTCTGTTCTTAGTTGTTTACCAATCGCCTGTGATAATTTATCTGCCCCAAGTGATATGCCAAATGTGTTGTAAGATGAATTAAGAAATATCCGGTTGATGTTTTTTCTTTAAAAACGACAAGTGGGAATTCTGCTTCAAGTTGGTCATGGGAGACTTTGAGAAGAGTATTTTCAAGCATTATTCTCGTTTTGTCAATTTCTATAAGCAGTTCAACTCTGGGGACATTTGTAATCGAAAATTCAAGTTCTCGATGTCTAACATATCCAGTGTTTCCAAGTTGTGCCCCTACAAACCAATTGAGATTTCCGACAACATGCAAACATATGTTGCCTGCTGAGTTTGCAATACCCTTCTTGACCTTCCAAAGGTCACTTTCGTTTTTATAGGATTCAATTTCTGATTTAAGTATTTTTAAATCTCGGTCAAATAATTTTATTAGGCTCTCCTTTAACATGTTCTCTCTATTCATCATCTAACATCTCCAAATAGATGTCCTCAACATGCGTTCTAGCCCAAGGCATCCTTCTTAAAAATCTGAGACTTGATTTCATCGTTGGGTTGTAAATGAAACAGCGAATATTTACGCGATCGGCCAAGTACTCCCAACCATAACGATCTACCAAACGTTCTAAAATCTCGGCCAATTTCACCCCATGCAAAGGATTGTTGAGCTGTTCTTCAGTTGCTTGTTTCCGGTTTCGTCTGGCAGGCGTCTCTTCGTTCAGCTCTTCATTCGTCTTGGCCTTAAACGAGGCATCAGAAAGCTCGTCTGATTGCGGCTGTTTGTCAGACGGATCGTTGTTGTGATTTATATCCATTATGGTCAACCCTTTTTAATTTCTATCTTCTCAAGATAAGTTTCAAGTAAATATAGTTTTTTAGTCAGATTTATTCTAATCCTATTAGAGAATTTATTTGTAATTAAGTTGAATGGGAATCTTAAATTGTACTTTAATCTCGACGAATAATAAGTTGTTCTGATATGAAATCCGTTAGTTTCAAGTTCTCGTTATTCAATGTCTTTGTACCATTTCTTTAAGATGCTCATGCCTTCGTCTGTTGTGATATTTGGTTTGTAACCAAAGTCTTTTTTTGATGCAGAAATATCATACCAATGTGAACTTGTAAGTTGTTTGGCTATAAATAAAGTAAGTGGGGGTTCTTGTTGAAGTCTGAATAGTCTGAATACCCTGTCCATCAACCAACCTATAATTCTAGCTGTTACTGGATTCAAGGTTTTTTGCACAGGCTCCATCCCACCACTTTCCAGTAAACGATCAATGAACTCTTGAATGGCAATCGGTTCATCTTGTGATAAAAAGTAAGCTTTACCAGCGACAGAATTTGGATGATTAAGCATCGCTTCAAAGGCTTGTAGGTGTGCTTTCGCAGCATTATCTATGTAAGTGATATCCACCAGATGCTTTCCTGTTCCTAATTTTCGGAGCTTGTTTTCACTTCTTTTTTCGAGCAGGCGTGGAAGGAAATGTGGGTCACCAGGACCCCAAACAAGGTGTGGACGGAGCGAACACGTAATCAAAGAATCCCCAGCAGCATTGAGTACTAACGCTTCTGCAATGGCTTTCGTTTGAGGGTAATATGCATCAAATCTACTTGGATATGGCATACATTCATTCTTGCCTTCTGAACCACCAGAGAACACAACGCTGGCAGAACTTGTGTAGATCAAGTGAGGAATGTTGAGGGCTAAACAGGCTTTTAAAATGTTTTCTGTTCCTATAACATTTGTCTTATAAAATGAAGAATAATCTCCTTGTATGCCAGTTTTCGCAGCTACATGAAAAACGGCATTGCAGCCTCCCATCACTTTTTTTAATGCATTATAATCGGAGAGATCGCCTTCGTCTTGATGAACGCCAAGGATTTCCAGTTTTGTGTGTTTGCTTCGGGAAAAAGTATGAACCTCATATCCCTTTTCCAGCAATTGTACAACAATTTCGTATCCCAAAAATCCAGCACCGCCTGTTACGCATATTTTCATAGCTATTCAATTACTGTTTGACTGCCCAATCTGCAAGCTTTTCTCTGAAGATTTTGGCATTGTGCCGTATGTCAACAGGAAAAGATTTATGGAAAAGAATCCGCTTGATATCAATTTCATGATCCTTCGCCAATTCCAAAATATCTAATTCAATTTGGTTTAGGTTAGGCTTAAGAACCTCTTTGTCAACTTCAACACATAGAAAGGCCTTGTTTTGAACACCCACTAAAGCCGTTCGTAGCACCTGAGAATGTTGGTTAAAAATGGATTCACATTGTACGGAATACAATTCTTTATCTGCTGTTTTTACGCGATGAGATTTACGTCCACAAAACCAAATATCTCCATTTTCATCCTTGTATCCTAAGTCGCCCATACGATGCCAAAAGCTATCAATATCTCGAATTTTTGCAAGTTTTGTGGCTTCATCTCTGTTGTAATAAGCGGCAGTTACATGCGGGCCTTTTACCACGATTTCACCTATTTTATGAAGACCTAGTTCCAAATCATCTGACCATTGCTCTATAGGTTCATCACTAATACTGATGATCCTTAATTCGATGTTGTCAATAGGTTTTCCAATGCAGATCCCACCTCCATTTGCGCTTTTTTGTTGAACACTATCACGAAGGAGTTGATGACTTCCGATTGAACATATGGGCATGCCTTCAGTTGCTCCGTAAGGCGTATATATTTCCACATCGGAGTTAAGCATGCCTGACAAACGTTTTAATGTTTTGGCAGGAACGGGTGCTCCTGCAGAAAGAACTCTTTTCAAAGTTGGAATTTTTACATTGTTGGCTTCCACATATCGAGCCACACGATCGATCAATGCGGGAGACCCAAACATGGTCGTTATTTTGAATTGTTTCAGTGCTCGAATGATTCGTTCAGGATCAACTTGAGCAGGCTTTGTAGGATCCATATCTGGAATTACAGTACTCATTCCTAATGTTGGATTCAATAGAGCAAGTGGAGCAAAAGTAGGAAGGTCAATTTCACCCGAGTTCATGTCGAATGTTTTACGGATCATTTCTACCTGATGTCTGAAATTTCCATGCGTATACATTACCCCTTTAGGAATTCCAGTTGATCCACTCGTAAAGAAAATCGCGGCCAGGTCATCCTCCTTTGGGACAAAACAGTTGATGGGTTTAGCGGACTCAAGTATGGATGACTGTCCAAGGCGTTTAATTTTTTTAAATAATCCCCCTCCCCATAAGATTTTAGGGCCGAGAGTAACCTTTTTCTTAATGGTCGATTTCCCCCATCCAAGAAAAATGCGAGCCAGATGAGCTTTGCTTATTCCAATAAAACCGACAGGGTTAGATTCATCAATACACTCTTTCAGGTTCTTGATCCCAATTCCTGGATCAATCAAAACGGGTATGATTCCAGATTGAAGGAAGGCAAAGTTCAATGTGATAAATTCAATACCCGGAGGTACCATTAGCACAACACGATCCCCGTGTTTGAATCCAGAATCCAGAAGGCCCACAGAAAGACAATTTATCTCGTGTGCCAACTCTTTAAAGTTAATCGTATGGTAGGGGATGGGTCCACTTTTAGGCAAGGCCGCACCTGGGGAAACAGGAAGAGCAATCGCGAGTGTGTCAGGTTGCGTTTTTGCCATTTCAAAAACGGCGGTGACAATATTATATGAGCTCAAGTTAAATTGCTAAAAAATCAACAATAAGCTTGCCTACTTCATCCTGTGCATCTTCCAGAATATAATGCCCACAATCTTCAAAACGGTACACTTCAGCATTTGGAAGGTAATCGTTCCATCTATTTAATACATGCTCATCGAATACGATATCTTTTAATCCCCAAGCTATGAGTACGGGAGTATTTTTAAATAAATGAAGATGGTTTTGCAAATCCTCAAAATAATCGTATCCAGAATCTCCTTTTTTAAGAGGGATGTCTTGTATAAACCGCAGAGTTCCAATGCGATTCTTCCAAGTGTTATATGGCGCTGTATATGCACGGCGGACTTCTGCCGGCATTTTGGTTCGTTTCACACCGATCCGAGTTGCTCCAGCACTAAAGGCATTAAACGCTCTAACTGCAAATGCTCCCGGAGAAGTTCTTAGGAGTTTCAGCATTAAGGGAAATTTCTTCGTTTCAGGAAGCAGAAAAGCAGCTGTATTTAGCAGAACAATTTTTTTTATTCTGTCCGGATGTCTACGTGCATAACTCATGCCTATTATCCCTCCCCAATCATGTAAAATCAAAGTGACATTTTTAGTTATCCCCTTTGCTTCTAAGAAAACCTCAAGATCTTTAACTCGCTGTTCAAGAGTGTACTGGTAATCTTTGTCTGAAGGCTTGTCAGAGTAACCCATCCCGATGTGGTCAGGGGCAATACAGTGAAAGCGACTGGACAGCTTTGGAATAAGTTTTCGATAATAGAAAGACCATGAAGGATTTCCATGTATCAATACGACTGGTTCACCCCTCCCCTCTTCAATATAATGGTATTGATGTCCATCGACATTAATAAAGTTACTTTCAAATGGGTAGAGTTCACGGCTTATTTCTCTCATGATTTGACACGGTTCAGTATGATACTAATATAATCTATTATTGCAGTTAATCAGTCAATGACGTAAAGAATAAAAAAATCTTTCATTAGCTTATGGTTTCATAAATCGAATAACCATCCAGTAAAGTTTAACGCATGAACCGACTTTTCCCGCTTCCAATTTTCACATTCTTCAAAATAGCAGCCAAATATGGAGGGATAACTTTCAAAGGGCTCAAGAATATGTTCCCTTGGTTTTTGAAAACGACTGTGTTTGAACCTTTGCGTTGGATGGAATTACTCATATTCAATAAAAAAATAAAAAACCACAAGATGGAAAAGGACCCCATTTTTGTACTAGGGTTTTATCGCAGCGGGACAACGTTTACGCATCAATTAATGAGAAAAGATGATCGTTTGGGATATCATACGAACTTTCAAATGATTTTCCCGGAAATCATGTTGGGCAGTGAATGGTTTCTGTCTCCCCTTTTTAATTTCATCTGTCGTGTTTTTAACATTCAAGATCCAATTCATAGAAAACAAATGTCTTTCAAAGACCCGGGTGAAGAGGATGCTACAATGACAACTTCGTTTAACATTAAGGGGTCACAGTGGGGGTATTTTTTTCCGAATAAGATGAAAGAGCATTTTCGAAAGTATGTTTTATTTGAGGACACGCCAGCATCTGAGATTGAAGACTGGAAATCTGACATGAAACAGATACATAAGAAAATATCGATTGCGAATAAAGGCAAACGTCTGGTACTTAAAAGCCCTCCCAATACGGCTCGAATAAAATTATTGCTCTCAATGTATCCAAATGCCAAGTTCATTTTTATTCATCGTGACCCATATACTGTATACGCTTCTAATCAACGCTTCTGGAAAGTAACGTCTAAAATATATGCCTTAGGTGAAAACAAATCTGTCGATGTCAACGCAATTATTTTGGAAACATATTCAGAAATAATGAAAAAATACTTGCTAGAAAAAGATCTCATACCAAAGGGACAATTAATCGAAATCCCTTACACGGATCTTGTTGAAAATCCTTTGGAAACAACTCGTAAAATGTATGAAACACTGGGCCTAGATGATTTCAGTTATATTGAAGATAAACTCAAAACCTATGCTGAAAGTCAAAAAAGCTTCGTTCAGTTGAAACATGAATTACCTGATGCAGAAAGAGATTCAGTTACAAAAGCATGTGCTCCTTATATTGAACATTGGCAGTACCCTTTAAGTTGAATTGTCTTCAAGTGAAATCACATGGTCCTGAATGACTTAAAAATCAGGTTCTGTATCATATTTTCCTAAATGTGATAAATATTTCAGGTGACTTTTTAATGACCCCAAAAATGAATTTTCATGGTAAGGCAGGCCATGTTTTTCAGCCGTTTTTTTGACGATAACTGAAATCTTATGATAATGGATATGACAAATATTTGGGAATAAATGATGCTCAATATGAAAGTTTAGACCTCCGATACACCACGAAAGAAATAAATTGTTTTTTGCAAAGTTTGATGTTGAGTAAAGTTGATGAATTGAGAAGTTATTTTGAATCAGCCCCTTTTCTCCAAGAGTAGGAAAGGTCGTTTCAGAAACTTTATGACCCAAAGCGAATACGGTGGTTAGGATTAAGCCGGAAACAATATTCATGGAAAGGAAGAACAGTGCTGTGAAAAACCATGACTGGGAAGAACATAACAAAGGAATTATTAGGATGAAGAACACGTATATGATTTTACCGAAAATCAATCTAATGAGAGCCTCTTTATAAGAGATGTATTGCGTAGCCAGTGAACCATTTAATTTGTATTTTTTTATTTGTACAAAGTCCTTGATGAATGTCTTAAACACTGTGAACAGACTATATAGAAACCAGATATAAAACTTTTGAAAGCGATGAATATTTTGTCTTTTTTGCTGATAGGTGAATCTCAACAATTTTAGAACGTCGATATCCTCATCGTGTTCATGAATATTTGTATAACAGTGATGGGAAATGTTGTGTTGGATTTTCCACATGACGGAACTTATGCCTACTAAATTCATAAATAATCCGAGCCACTCATTTAAACGAGAACTTTTTGAATAACTATAATGATTTGCATCATGAGCAACATTAAATGCGATACCAGCTGTTCCAACCCCCATTGTTATCCACATTGCCAACACGAACCACGAATTCGTAAAGACGTTAAGAATAATTAAAATGTAAGGAGTCAGATACAAGACAAAGATTACAATGGTTTTGACAACCATGTTAAGGTTTGCCTGTTTCGATATTTTATTTTCTATAAAGTAGTTGTTTACCCTTTCTCTGAGTTCTTTAATGAATTCAGGCCTGTCTGCTGTATTGAATGATATGTTCTTTTTCATGATTCTTACTTTTAAAAAACGATGACCGCGACTTCCTTAATTCTCTGTGTGCCCTAATTCTTCTTTAATGTATGTAGCCAACTCCCCAATCGTTTGAAGCTCAAAAATATTCTCAACGCTTATTTGATATCCATACATATTCGCTTTCGCGACTACTTGTATGCTTTGAATTGAAGCTCCTCCCAAATCAAAGAAATTGTCATTTATTCCAACTTGCTCAATGTTCAATGCGTTTTGCCAGACTTCAACTAAAATCTCCTCAATTTCATTTCTAGGAGCAAGATAACCTGATCGTTTACTAAGACTTTCAGGTATTGGCAATGCCTTGCGATCAATTTTCCCGTTAGAGGTTAATGGCAATTTGTCGAGGGCGATCAAGAAGACTGGAATCATATATGGAGGCAATTTCATTTTGATAAAGTCCTTTAATTCACTTACATCAATCGAAACACCTTCGCTACAAACGAAATATGCAATCAATTGCGTGTTGCCATAAGAATGGGTTCGAACGATTACAATCGCATCATTGACGAAAGGGTGTTCAATGAATACGGATCTGATCTCTCCCAATTCTATTCGGTGACCATTCAACTTCAATTGATCATCCTTTCGTCCTAGAACCTCGATTGACACCTCTGTTAAAAACCGAGCACTGTCGCCTGTTTTATATAGTCGTGCTGCTGGTGTCGTATTAATCGTGTGCTGCACAAATTTCGCCTGAGTCAATTCGGAACTATTTAGATATCCCTCGGCCAATCCCGAACCTCCAATATATAATTCACCAACAACACCCACTGGAAGTGGTTCGGCGTTACGATCCAAAATATATAATTGAGTATTGCCAATGGGTTTGCCAATAGTAATGGGGTCATTCCCCTTCTGTATTTGAGAAATGGAAGACCAAATCGTCGTCTCAGTTGGCCCGTACATATTCCAAAGGACACCAATTTTATCCAAAAGCTTGTCTGCTAATTTACGTGTCAATGCTTCGCCTCCACATAGCGCTTTCAGGTCTGGTTTCCCTGCCCATCCAGTATCAACTAAAAGTTGCCAAGTTGCTGGAGTCGCCTGCATAATGGTTATTTTATGAAGATTAATAGCCTCTCCCATTAACAAAGTATTCGTTGTCATTTCTTTACTTGCGATCACTGTAGTTGCACCTGTAATGAGTGGTAAGAATAACTCGAGTGCAGCAATATCAAAGGAGATTGATGTGACCGCTAACAACAAGTCATCACTATTTATCCCGGGGCTTGTGCGCATCGACCAAAGTAAATTAACCAGGGAAGAATGGTTGACCATCACTCCTTTTGGTTTGCCTGACGAGCCGGAAGTATATATGATATATGCCAACTGGTCTGAGTTAACTTTCACAGGAAAGGTTGATCGATCATTGTCTTCAGATAAATCCACTTTACCTACTTGAACAATTTTCACCGTGTTATCTACCAAAGACTCAGTATCAATATTCGTTAATAAGATATGTATCTCAGCATCTTGTATAATGAACTGTATCCGTTCAGAGGGTAATGAGGTGTCAATTGGGATGTAAACGGCGCCCAATTTGTGAACACTCAACAATGCTTCAACGATGTTGACGGACCTCTCCATTAATACACCAACTCTAACGCCGACATCGCCCCCCATTGATTCAATATGCTTTGCCAGATTATTCGCGCGTTTATTAAGTTCACGATAATTCAGCTCTTCCTGATTGTAAATCACAGCAATTGCATCAGGTGTTTTTTCTGCTTGCTCTTCAAAAAGCATGTGCATACATTTCTCGTGCGGAACGTTTAGTTGGGTTTGATTGAATTCGTAAAGAAGCACATCCATTTCTTCCTGAGGGGCAAATCTCAATTTGGAAATTGGAAGATGCGGTTGAGCTAATGCAGCCTCTAAGACAAGCATATATGAATTGAAGATTCTGGATATTGTAGGTGGATTAAAAAGATCCAGATTGTATTCAACGGTTGCTTGGTATTGACCGTTTAACTTGGACATCATTAATGTCAAATCAAATTGAGACACCCCACGATCAATATCCAAGAAGGTGGTTTCAATACCTGGGATTTTGAGTTCAGGCATTGGGGAATTTTGCATGTTAAAAAGCACCTGGAATAGTGGAGAACGACTCAGGTCACGTTTGGGCTTCAGCTCCTCTACGAGTTTCTCAAAAGGAAAATTTTGATGGGAGTGAGCAGCCGTCGAAATGTTTTTCACTTGTTGGAGCAATGAACGAAAATCTGGATTGCCATCTAGATTCAAACGGAGTACGACAACATTAATAAAGACTCCAATTAAATTCTCAATCTCTGGAACATGTCGATTCGCAACCGGGCTTCCAATTAATATTTCATTCTGCTGACTGTACCTGTGGAGCACAATATAGAACGTCGTAAGAAGGGTCATGTACATGGTGACATCTTCTTGGCGACTTAACATTTCAAGTTTTTCGGTAAGATCTTTCGACAATTCGAAACGATGGGTGCCTCCGTTGAATGATTGTCGGGCACCTCTCTTTTTGTCTGTTGCTAGTTCAAGAACTGGGAGGTCTCCATTCAATTGCTCTTTCCAGTATGACAAAGAATTTTTTAATTTCTCGTGTTGTTTGTCATCAGACTGCCAGTGGGCATAGTCAAAGTATTGAATAGGAAGTCCAGATATTTGAGTGGTCTTCCCCATCGCGTTGTTTTCATAAAACAGCATCAATTCTTGGAGGAAGACCCCCAAAGACCATCCATCTGCAACGGTATGATGAGCAACAAATAATAAGAAATACTTCTCGGTGTCTAATTTGTATAATTCGATTCGAATAAGTGGAGCTTGTCTTAAGTCGAAAGGTTTGAGAACTTCTTTTTCTGCAAGCCTCAAAGCTTCAATTTCACCAGCTTTACCTTTAAAACTCTGCAGGTCATGAACGGAGATGGAGAGGCTTATTTCCTGAGCGATTTCAGCCGTAGGCAATCCCATATCGAATGAGAAACTTGTCCGCAGAATTTCGTGACGCGCAATGATCTGATTGGCGCTTTGTGTGAGGGCTTTTTCATCTAAGTTGCCCAAAAGTTGAAGGAAAACGGAGAGATTATTCACGGCAGTATCGCGGTCCAACAATTCTAAGAACAACTGACGTTGCTGAGAATAAGTAAGCTTTATTTTCTGATCTACAGGACGTTTTGGAATTCCAAGCTCATTGTTCGTTGGTGATTGCTTTCCCTGCAGCCACTTATCCAACAATGCTTTTTTTGCAGGTGAGAGATCCTTTTTCACTTAAATGTTGTCATCGGAAAGTTGTTTTTGAACCTCTTCATCCGTCATTTCCTCAATCTGTTTAATAATTTCGGATTCTAACATATCCGCAAGATGTTCGATTGTAAATGATTTGAAAGCATCCTGTGGATTGATACTAATCCCATACACTTTTCTTGCTTTCGCTAATATTTGTGCAGCAAGGACAGAGTCTCCTCCGAGTTCGAAAAATGAATCATGGATCCCCACCTTGTCAATATGCAATGTCTGTTCCCATAGTTTGGTCATTTTAAGCTCTACTTCACTTCGAGGAGCAACATATTTTTGTTGCAGGTTCGGACGTGCGTATAGACGTGCTACACCTCGATCCTTCATCCCCACTTCCTTAAAAAATGGCATATTAGCTGCAAATGGATAAAGTTCTAGAAGATCTTTTAAATCAAAGGGTAACACAGCAACTTGAGAGAGGGATTCGTGCATTAAGAACTCTAACATTTCTAAGCCTTGGTCAACCTTAATCGTTTTAACCAAATGTTCAGTTGATGCTTTTTGCTCTTCTAATTGTTCCGTCCTCTCAGCAGCCAATCCAATTTCTGCCCATGGTCCCCAATTAATACTAATCGCTGGAAGCCCTAGATTTTGTCGGTAATTGGCCATCGTGTCCAAATAAAAATTGGCAGCAGTATAATTCCCTTGTCCTGGAGATCCTAGTACCGACACAGCGGAAGAATATAAAACGAAAAAATCCAATGACAGTTGGGTCGATTCGTGATGTAAATTCCATGTTCCATCCACCTTGGGAGCCATCACATTGTGGAGTCGATCGATGTCTAAGTTCAACAATGAGTCATCGTCCAACAATCCAGCGGCATGAATAATTCCACTTAATGCGGGCATTTCGTTTTCAATCTTTTCAAACAGTGAACGCACTTGAGACGTATTGCAAACGTCGACTTGTCCCACAAGAATTTGAGCGCCATTGCCACGAATTTCTTCTAGTTCTTGAATCACCTCCTCTGAAGGCTCACTTCTTCCTATCAATACGAGATGGCCTGCTCCTTTTGCCACCATCCATTTTGCGGTCGCTAATCCAAGCCCACTTAATCCACCTGTAATAAGATAACTGCGGTCTTTTCGGAAGGGTAATTTATTAGAACAAGATTCTGCTTTTTTTGTGAATGGAAGTAGACGTAGGACATAACGGTTTTCACCGCGTAGCGCAATTTGATCTTCACGATCATCAATAGATAATTGTTTGAACAGGAGGCGCATTGATTGATCACGGCTTAAATCAGGATCGAGATCAAGTCGTGTACATTTAAGTTCTGGAATTTCAAAACTGACCACCTTACCAAGCCCCCAAGTTGGAGATTGCTCAACAGAAATTGCTTGATGAGAATCAATCGACTGAACCCCCTTGGTTACCAACCAAAGTTTCGGCGAACCAACGAACACTTTTGCCAATGCTTGAACAAGATGAAGCACACTGTCACAAGCTAAAGATGCAACATCCTTGGTGTTTTGATTTATCTCTGAATTGTGATTAGGGACCGAAAGATTCCACAAGTGAACAATTCCATCTATCGGATTTTGAAGATCTTTTAGTGCCTTCTCAATGATTTCATATAATCCCTTTTCTCCTTTGTTTAGAAGTTCGGTAACCTCTGCTGCGGTGATTTTTTTACATGTATCTCCCACGGACTGCAAATGTGTTGTCAAAGATTCTCCCAGTCCTTCATTGTCTGCCAGGATCAACCAATTTCTAGTCTTTGTGGAAGCAACGGGTGATACATTTGGTGTGTTTTGAACTTCCCATCCAAGTTTATACATCCAAGTATCTTGATCAGATAAAACACGATTAATGAGTCGAGTAGAACGCTGAACCCTAAAGCCAATGAGTTCGGCAACGATTTCATTGCTTTCATTGTAAATATGGACGTCTGCCTCAATGATATCTTCTGATCCAGATTCAGAATGTAAAGTAATGTGACTCCATACTTGATGATTTGGTTGTGAGAAGAAACGAATTCGTTCACATCCAGCTGGGACATATAAATGAGAATCCCTAGAAGATCTTTTCGTAGCCGATATTATCTGCAGACAGCCATCTAGCAATGCAGGATGGATTTGAAATTGGTCGCTGTTATACATTAAGGGCTCAGGCAAACGGATGCTCCCCAGAGCTTCGTCACCCTTGCTCCAAACGTGCTCAACACCTTGAAAACTTTGCCCATATGAAATGCCCCTCTTCTCTAAAGAAGAATAAAAATCATTCGGTGCATGCTCTGTCGTACATTGTTTTTTCAGTTCCTCAAATGACGCGCTAAGCGACATTTTATTATGATCCTCAATTTCATTCTGCACCAAGTTTGAAGTGGCATGCAATACCCAATCTTCATCAATATTAGATTGACTATAAACACCAAACAAATAACCTTCTGTTTCGTTTTCTGTCAAGACTGTTTGAATAGACGTTGGCCTACCTTCCTCTAGAATCAAACGCTCTTTAAAATTGAAACTCGAAAGCAAATGAGAATCGTTTAGGTTTTTCTCTTTCATGGCCTGTATCGCCATTTCTATATATGCGGCCGCTGGGAAAACCATTTCTTCACCGATGCGATGATCTGTTAGCATATTCAACTGCTGTTCATCAATAGTCCCTTGCCAAACAGATTTTAAAGGTGAATTTGCTAATCCAATTCGTTCTCCCAATAACGGATGAGAATTACCCGTCAAAAACCACCGATTTTTCGAATTATTTACTGGGCGGTCAATCCAATATCTTTGTCTATTCCATGAGATAGGAGGGAGCGAAACATACTCATTTGAATTTGAAAAAACATTGTTCCAGGCTACCGAACTTCCTTCCGTATAAAGCGTTCCCAAAGACCGATAAAGAATGGCCATTTGGCTTTCTTCTCTGCGCATGGAAGCCATTAGATTTAACCTTGTTTGAGCCAACTGAAATTGTTGCAATGAGCCTAAGAGAACTGGGTGCGGGCTCACCTCAATAAAAGTAGAAAAACCATCTTCCATCATTTTCTCAACGGCTCCTGAAAATAACACAGGTTTTCGGAGGTTGTCTACCCAGTAGTCAGGATTAAAAACAACATTGTCAGCAAGCTCTCCAGTTACAGTTGAATAAAAGGGTATGAGGCCTGTGTGTGGCTTTAAACCTTTCAAAGCTTCCAGCATTTCTGGTCGCAAAGGATCGATTTGAGGACTATGTGGTGCGATGTCAATGTTAACCAGTTGACAGTATAAGTTCTTGCTTTCCAAAGCGGACTTTATCTCTTCGATTTTCCCAGGATCACCAGACAAGAAAGTTGATTCTGGACCGTTTATTGCCGCAATAGAAACATATTCTTCGTAGCCTATTAAAGCTTCTTTTGCCTGTTCAGCAGACAATTCAGTTGCCAGCATAGTTCCCTTGCCTTGAAGCTTGGTCAATAATTGACTTCTAAGACAGATTACATTCACGGCATCTTCCAAACTAAGAATCCCAGCAATATATGCAGATGCGACCTCGCCCATACTGTGAGATATAACAGCGTCAGGTGTTATGTCCCAAGATTTCCAAAGTTCTGCAAGAGCAACTTGAATCGCAAAGATCATGGGTTGTGTCTTGCTGATTGTCTCCAATTTCGAATCCGTTGAATCTGCGAATAATTCATCCTTAACGGACCATTCAAATTGTTTCTGAATGACAGAATCAATTTTTTCAATTGCTTGAGAAAACACGGGTTCCGTATTGATGAGTTCTCGTCCCATTCCATGCCATTGACTTCCATGTCCAGAAAACACAAAAACCAAATCTGATAATCGCTTACTATTCGTCCCATTATAAAGAACATTCGGGTGTTGTTCTCCTTTAGTGAAAGCCAGTAAGCCATCTGTTAATTCTTCTCTTGAATTACCCACACAGGCAAGACGAAAGTCCATTGAGCTTCGTCTTTTCGCAGCAGCAGAACAAAGTGCTATAATTGATGTTTCGGATTTAGAAGTTAGTAGGTTAGAGAAATTTTCAGCGAGTGCTTTCAAGTTGTCTAGGCTGCTCGCAGATAGAGGCAAAATGTAATCGTTTGATATCTTGTCTGGGCTTGTTTCCTTGTGCGTTTGCTCCCATTCACGAACAACAACATGCACGTTTGTTCCTCCAAATCCAAAAGAACTTGCGCCAGCAATTGCCGGTCCAGATTCTGTTGGCCAGGGAGATATTTCTTGCTGAACCTTCAGATTGAGTTCGTCAAAAGGAATATGTGGATTCGGATTGTGACAATTTAGACTGGGTGGTATCTGTTTGTTTTTTATCGATAAAACAGTCTTAATTAACCCAGCCATTCCAGAGGCGGCTTCTAAATGTCCAAAATTCGTTTTTACAGATCCTATTGCGACATGTCCTTTGGACCGTTTCCCCCCAATTACTTTACCTATAGCTCCTGCCTCCATGGAGTCACCGAGCAATGTTCCTGTACCGTGTGCCTCTATGTATTGCACATCCCCTGGATTAATTCCAGCGTTTTGATATGCTTTTTTAAGCAAGTTCTCTTGAGACTCCTGACTTGGTGCCATTAATCCATTTGTGCGGCCATCCTGAACCATAGCACTTCCTGGAATAACTGCATAAATTCGATCACCATCTTCTTTTGCTTTAGAAAGTGATTTTAGAACAACAACTCCTCCTCCTTCACCTCGGGCATATCCATTGGCACTGGCATCAAATGTTTTGCATTTCCCGTCGGGAGCCAACACTCCTGCTTTGGTGAAACCAATAGAAAGAGTCGGAGTTAAAATAAGGTTCACTCCTCCTGCTAAAGCCATGTCACACTCATTGTTACCGATGCTCTGACATGCAAGGTGAACAGCCGAAAGAGAAGAAGAACATGCTGTGTCAACAGCTAAACTTGGTCCGCGGAAGTTGTAATTGTAGGATATTCGATTCGCTGCAATTGATAACGCCGATCCAGTGGCAGAATGACTGCTAATCTTTACGGGATCTTCCAATTGGAACTGACTGTATTCATTTATTGAAATACCAATAAAAACACCTGTTTTCGATCCACTGGTCTCCTCTACATTTTGACCCGCATCATCTAATGCTTCATAGGACAACTCCATCAACAATCGCTGTTGGGGGTCCATATTTTTTGCTTCGCTTGGGGAAATCCCAAAAAAGAAGGGGTCAAACTGATCAATATTATCTAAAAACCCTCCTTTGAAAGTAGTTGCTTTGCCAGGAACGGAAGGGTCTGGATGGGAAAACCGTTCAATGTCCCAACGACCTGTGGGGACATCTGAAATTTTATCGACACCCTGACTAAGCAATTGCCAATATTCTTCAAGACTTTGAGCTCCCGGGAATCGACATCCCATTCCTACAATTGCGATGGCCTCCTTTGAGTCTGAATTATTTACGGAATTCTTTGAACAGGCAGTCTCAGATGGTTTCTTATTTGCCAAATATTGAGTGAGCATTGAAACACTCGGATGGTCATATGCCAAAGTTACCGGCAATTTTTGATTTAGGATTTCTTCAAGGTCGCCAGACAAAGAGACCGCATCCAAAGATGAAAGTCCATAATCGGCAAAAGATTTATGGACGTCAATGGACTCAGGTTTTTGACTAATTAGCTCGGCAATTTGTACAATGAGCCATTCTTCAATCTCTTTTGCGCTTAATTCCTCTTTCATTCCTTGTTCTAATACGATCCAATTATTAATTCTCCTCTTATTTTTTCTTTGATCCCTTACCACCAGTCTGCATTTGCCAAAATGCGGTCATTCCAGGTCGACGGTCAAGTTTCCCTTCTGGATCAGCAGAACTCATTTTCTTCCACATTAATGGATAAGCATCAATGGCTTGTGCCTTTTCTGTACTTTGTGGTGTTCGTGCTTTTTTATTAGCTTCTTCAATGAATGAAGCCATCTCCCTTTCCTTTACTTTTTCACGAATCGATTCTCTCTCTTTAAATTCAGGTAAGACTTCAGCAGCAAAAAGCTTCATGGACTCACAGATGTCTTCATGTTTATACTTTCCACATTGGTGTAAGAGGATTAATTGATCTACCCCCGCGTCTTCTAAAGCACGAAAGTTTTTAATCAATTGTTCAGGAGAACCAATACCGCTCATTCCGGCTTTTTTGCGTTCACGTTCTAATTTTTCATCCTTAGATTCTGGTCTCTTTTTGAATTCATCCCAAACATTTGTGCCGCCAGGTTCATGTGTCCCATCTCGGTAAAAATGACCCAATCCGAACGCGAAAAACTGCGCCCCTTCTTGCCCTTTTTGCATCGCAACTTCAGGATCTTTGTCACACATAAAACCTGTAAGCATAGCTACATTTGGGTTTACGGCTTGTCCAATAGGGTCGCATTCTTCTTTAAAGGTTTTATAATATTCATCCACCCAAAACTTAGCCTCTTCAGCATTTATAAATGCAAATGTTAAGCCTCCAATCCCGAGTTGTGCACACATTTTCAAACTGTCCCGATTTGAGCATGCTGCCCAAATTGGAGGGTGTGGTTTCTGCATGGGTTTAGGCACGACATTTCTAGTTGGCATTGAAAAATACTTCCCTTGGTAGCCGGGGTAAGGGGTCATGCTCATCATTTTTGCCGTTTCTCTTAAGGATTCAGCCCACATCGGTCGCTTATCCACGAAGTCGACACCAAACCCTTCCAATTCCATCCTTGAACCTGATTCACCCGAACCCCACTCTAACCTACCACCACTAAGGATATCTAACGTAGAAAGCCGCTCTGCTATTCTTGCAGGATGATTGTACTTCGGTGACATCAAGACAATCCCATGTCCCAGACGTATGTTTTTTGATCGTTGACTGGCAGCGGCAAGAAAGACTTCAGGAGCAGAGGAGTGACTATATTCTTCAAGGAAATGATGTTCTTGAACCCAAACGTAATCGATCCCTAGACTGTCAGCTAATTCCACCTGTTCAAGTGCTTCTTGAAATAGTTTGGCCTCATCACCTTCATTCCAAGGACGCGGTAATTGTAAATCGATAAAAATCCCAAATTTCATAATAGCGTGATTTCTTTAAGTGTTTTGGTTAAATAATTCTTTTTACAGAGGAAGTGTTTTATTTTCCCACTTGTGGTTTTAGGAATACTTCCTTGTAAAACCAGCTTGATGTCTGAGACGGAAACACCATGTTCTTGAGAAACAATTCTACGTATCGTGTTTGTTAATTCATCAGGGTTTGTAACCTGTTTATGCTGAATTTCAGCGACGACTATCACCTGCTCACTGTTTGTGTTTTCTACTGAGAAAACCGCACAGCCAGCAGAGATGATTGCGAGATGTGAATCTTCAACTGTTCTTTGAATATCATGAGGATAATGGTTTTTGCCGTTTACAATAATTAAGTTCTTAAGCCGTCCTGTAATGTACAGCTCTTCTTCAGCTATAAAACCAAGGTCACCAGTGCGTAAATAAGATTCTTCCGTAGTACCGGACAAACAGACATTAAAAGTAGACTCCGATTCTGCGGGTCTATTCCAATAACCTTTGCCAACACAAGAGCTACTTATCCAGACTTCTCCGATACAATCTGGTGGACATGGAGAATGTGTTTCAACATCAACGATGATCATCTTTTGTTTGCCAACACTTTGGCCAGAACTAATTATGGTTTGGGTATCATCCTCATCTCCCTTTGCAAGGATTGCCTTGTTTTCCTGAAGACCCGACTTTAGTAGAGTTTTCATTTTTGGTATTCTGGATTTTGGCCCGCCTGTAACCATAAGGGTTGATTCGGCTAGGCCATAACAAGGAAAAAAGGCCTCACGTTTATATCCACAAGAAAAAAAGTGGTTTGAAAACTGATCCATTGTTTTCCGATGGACAGGTTCGGCTCCATTAAAAGCAACTTCCCATCTGCTGAGATCAAGCTCCTTTATTTGTTCGGTTTTGATTTTCCTGACGCATAAGTCATATGCGAAATTAGGAGCTCCACTCGTAGTCGCTTTATAGCGAGAGATGGCCTTGAGCCAACGAATGGGCTTTTGCAAAAACATCAAATGAGGAATCAATGTAACGGGATATCCAGTGTAAAGAGATTGTAAAACACCTCCTATTAGTCCCATGTCGTGATATGGAGGCAGCCAAAATACAGTGCTGCTTTGTGATGTCAACCCCATAGATTTCTCAATTCTTTCTAGGTTATTGAGCAGATTGCCATGGCTGATCATTACCCCTTTTGGTGCGCTAGTAGACCCAGACGTATATTGAAGAAAGGCAATATCATCTTTGTCAATTTCCGGTTGTTGCCATTTTTTGTCCCCATCGAATATTACATCTGTATCCGTGACCAACAACTTTATTTTATCAAACTTCTTTTTAATATTTGATTGAGAATTTATTGCTTCGAGTAGTGATGCGGTTAGCAAAATTGCTGTAGGTTCAGCATCGACTATTATTCTTAGAGTTGTTTCAAGTGTTTTTTCTAAACGAGCGGGATGCGGAGGATATGCTGGGATAACAATCACTCCAGCATATAAACCTGCAAAATAAGCGGCAACAAAATCTAAACCTGGCGGAAACAGTAGAATAGCCCTGTCTCCTAGCTTAGATGAGCTTTGTAGGTTTGCAGCAATAGCACGGGCAAGTCGATCCAACTCTTTATATGTAACCGTGACTTCATCAGTCTCTCCATCTTTCAGATATCGATATGCTAACCGATAAGGCTCATGTATTGCACGCCATCTTAAGATGTCAACCAGTGAATTAGGGTCGTCGGTCATGTTATTAAATTATATAAAATAGCAAATCACGGATTGTCAAGGTTGAAATTGTAAATCAGACTAGTTGCTGCTAGCTTAAGGGACTATCACAACCTTACTACATACTACAAGGTAATATTATTGTAGGTACAACCAACAATTCGTATTGTTGGTTGTACATTATCATTATTTAATCTCTATCGTGTAATTAGCCAGAATAATAAAGAATCACATCACCACTATGTCAAAAGAGAAAATAAAAGGACGCCCGAACTACTACAAAACGCCTACACGCAACTTTACTCAATACACGAAGGATTGTGAGGAAAAGTATTGGAGCAAAGAAACTGAATTTGATTGGGGGCAGGATGTCCAGCATAACCTCAAGGAAAACCTGGAGAATTTAGAATCAAAAAAATTAATGCGCATTTTTTCGATGGTTCTTCCAATGATTGCGGAAACAATTGTCCAAAAAACAACTCAGATTCAGAAAAATGAGTTGCCGTTTACAGAAGATGCATTAAAAGATATCGGGGAATGTATTCCTTCGACCAAAGACTCCATTCATAAAGCCGTTTTGGTTCTGTCACCACTTAAAGCCCATCAATTTTCTGTTTCAACATTAGAAGATCAGCTAGAAATTCTTCAAAGCGAATTGCTGGACCTTCTCGAACAACAAAGATTAGGGTTGATTAAGGTTGGCAATGAAGTAATACATATTACGTCGGATGAAGAGAGGGAAAATCAGCGCGCAGAATTATTGAGAGCGACAAATGAAATTGAAGAGATAAAAATTGAATTAAAGAATTCGAAGTCAATATTCGCCTCGGAACTTGAGCGATTGAAGTTGAAAATCGAAGAGGATTTTTATACAATCAAACAACAAGTATTAAGTGATTTAAAAGAAACAGAAGAGCTCATTCAACAAACACTTCAGTCAGTTAATTTACCTGAAGACCCCTCTGATTTTGCTCAATTGAAAGAATTGGTACTAAAGCGCCAGCTTCGTGGATTACGAGATATCGCGAACCACGCTTTGGTTGTTGAGCAAAGTGCAATTGCTCCTTTAAGCATGGGGATTATTCATTATACGAGATATCGTGAAATCCAAGAAGCGATGACAACTTTTATAAATGACGAAGCAAAGCACTCCGCTACATTTCGACGTTTTTTAGTTGAAAAGTTAGAGGCAAAGGAATTCATTTCAGCGAAACTTATTGATGGGGCCAAGCGCTATATGTGGCTTGCTCGATTTACACCTGGAGTAGGAATGTTTCTAGCGGTGATTGTAGAAGCAATAGGTGCAGCTTATCTTGAATTTTTTAGCGAGGACGACGTAATGCCAGATAAATTATTCTGTAGTATTTGTAAAACGATTTCCATACAAGATGAAACCAGACACATGGACTTGTGTGTAGGAATATATAACGAGCTGTTCAGAACGGGGACTAAATGGGAAAGAATGCGTAATACCTTTGCCTTAAAGACAATAATGAAATCTGTTTATGGAGACAAAACGGAGGAACATCAACTCATTCAGGCTTTCAGAGCGTTTGGTATAGAATCCGATGTATTGTATGGTCACCTTGTAAAACAATTGAGTAAGCAATTGGCTCGAATAAGCTTATATATAGAACCAGAAGAGATTATGGGGTACATAAATCAAAAATAATACGATTCAACCTTGAAAAATGGCCGATAAACCAAACATCATTATTGAAAGCTTGGGGACTTACCTCCCACCGGATTCATTTTCGACCGATGAGGTAATGAGTGAATGTGAAAAGCACATTAAATTTCCGCTGGCCAGAATTACAGGTATCGATTCAAGACGTATGGCTGGTGAGGAAGAGTTTGCGATCGATTTGGCAAAAAAGGCCGTTGAAAACTGTCTTGCCAATTCAAAATATAATCCAGAGGATATTGACATTGTCATTTGCTGTAATATCTCTAGACTAGATAGCCCAAAGGTGTTTTCGTTTGAGCCGACTACGTCAATAAAACTTAAGAAACATTTCAACTTTACCAATGCGATCGTTTTCGATATATCGAATGCTTGCGCAGGCATGTTTACAGGAATTCATGTTGTTAATGCAATGATAGAGGCAGGGTCTATTCGAAGGGGAATGGTAGTTAGTGGAGAGTACATTACTCACCTTACAAAGACGGCACAGCGTGAAATTGAAAGTTTTATGGATGATCGAATTGCTTGTTTGACACTAGGGGATGCTGGAGCTGCAGTGATCCTTGAGAAAGGATTGGACAACAAAACGGGATTCCACAAAATCGATCTCCAAACGTATGGTAAATACAGCCCTTATTGCATTGCAAAAGAAGCGAAAACGGGTGGTTGGATCATGAGGACCGATTCGGTTAACCTTACCGATGTTGCGATGAAGTCAGGGACGAAATACGCACTTGATATACTTGATAAGGCTGGATGGAAACCGGAAGAGTGTCAGCATTTACTGATGCACCAAACCTCAAGAATGACATTGAATAGTGCCAGAAAAGAAATAAACAGAATTTTACAAGATGACGTTTTTGAGTCTGGAAACACCATTAATAATCTAGCGGAAAGAGGGAATACCGCTTCAACATCTCATATGGTTGCTGTTGCCGATCAGATCAACAATGACAACATTCACTCTGGTGACAAAATAATATTTAGTGTCTCTGCTTCTGGGCTTACTGTAGGAACGGCTCTTTATGTTTTTGACGATCTTCCAGATCGATTTCGTCAAGTTAACGCAGTGACGAAAGTGTCAAGCACCTTAACTAATTTGGGATTTCATGAACCCAACAAAAAGATACGAGACATTAAAGTCGAAAGTATAGGAACTGTGAAGGAAGGAACATCGGCAGATATAGATTCGATGGAAATGCTGTATTCTGCGGCAATCAATTGTCTAGAAAAGTCCACCTACAAAAGTAACGACATAGAGCTTTTAATGTTTTGTGGTGTTTATCGCACGGATTACATTTTGGAGCCAGCATATGCGGCGTTGCTGGCCGGAAAATTAGATATGAATGCAAGTACATTAGAACAAGAGGATACCAAAACGCTTGCCTTTGATGTTTTTAATGGTTCTATGGGGTTCATGAACGGATTACATATTGCTCAAAACATGATGGAGGCAGGAAAATATAAGAGAGTTATGATCGTCTCCTCAGAAATCGAAAACAATGTAGGAATAGTTTCGGCTGTGCGGGTTGGTTTGTGTAGCTCTGCTTCAGCGATTATTTTAGATTCTCATTCACCTGAGGGGAATGGGTTCTCTCAATTTCATTTTAAATATGATGTCGGTGCATTAGACGCATATTCTTCACACGCCTCTTACTCATCACTAGAGAGTAAGCAACGAATGAATATCAAAAAAGATCCGGAATTAGAGACCAAGTATATCTCAAATATTGTACAGGCCGTTGATGAATTACTTGAGAAAGAAGGTCTTGAAATAGATCAAATAACGAAGGTGTTCCCGCCTCAAATTTCATCTGGATTTATTGAGCGATTAGTGGGTCATCTAAAATTCGCAAAGGAAAAATATATTAATGTCGTGGGTGAGGGCCCCGATTTGTTTACGTCATCACTCCCATTTGGAATGAACGAAGCGATTGAAAAGAAACTGGTCAAAACGGGAGGTCTGGGCTTAATAATAACTGTTGGTTCCGGCCTTCAAGTTGGATGTGTTATCTATAAATTTTAATTCGAAGGAGATATTATGAATTCTGAAATTAAAAACAAGATTCCGCCGGGTCCTAAATCAAATATTCCTTTAGGTAACTTATTTTCTTTTCGAAAAGATAGTCTTGACTTTCTTAGAAAAGCGGCACAAGAGTATGGTGACATTGTTCATTTTAAAATAGGACCACTCCGAATCGTCTATTTGAATCACCCGGACTATGTCAAGGAAGTATTATCGACTCAAAACAGCAATTTTGTCAAGGGGCGACCATTAGAAGTAGCGAAAGAAATCCTGGGAGATGGGCTTCTAACAAGTGAAGGAGATTTTCATAAGAGACAATCCCGAATTATGCAACCCGCCTTCCACATGAAGATGATGGATACATATGCTCCAGCAATGATCGAGTATTCATCTCGCCTGATAGCAGATTGGGAAGATGAAGAGACGGTAGATATGTTTGAGGAAATGGTGAAACTAGGAACGGGTATTGCAGGGAAAACTCTTTTTAATGTGGATATTGAGAAGGAAATCCCAGAAATTAATTCAGCATTGAAAGATGTTATGAATCTGTTTGGAAGGATTACGATGCCGTTGGCGGAATTGTCACTTAAACTTCCTCTTCCTGGAAATAAACGTTTTTTTAAAGCAAAAGAAAGACTCGATAATACGATTTATAGAATTATTGATGAGCGTCGCGACAATAGATTAGACAATGGTGACTTTCTATCATTGTTACTCAAAGCTCAAGATGAAATCGGTAGTGATGGAGGGATGACAGATCTTCAAATTAGAGATGAGGCATTGACCTTGTTTTTAACGGCATTTGACACGACGTCTTTAGCGCTCACATGGACCTGGTATTTGCTCTCTCAAAACCCTGAAGTCGAGGCTGAATTACACGAAGAAATTGACCGTGTCTTACAGGGTAGAACTCCTACAGCAGCGGATTTCTCCAAGCTCGAATTTACCAGAATGGTGTTTGAGGAATCCATGCGACTTTATCCGCCTATTTATATTATCTCTAGAGAAGCTCTAAAGGACTTTCATATCGGGGACTATGTTGTTCCGGGAGGGACAATTGTTTTGATGAGTCCATACTTAACACATCGTGATTCACGTTTCCATAAGGACCCTGAGAAGTTTAATCCACATAACGCTAAAGAACGTTCTGTTGGTCCAAATTCTAAATACGAATATTTTCCGTTTAGCGCAGGACCGAGGTCATGTATTGGACAGAGTTTTGCATGGTATGAAGGGGTACTTATAGTCGCTACGATTGCGCAGAAATGGAAGGCTACTCTAGTTCCCGGTCATAAGGTTGAATTTGATCAACTAATTAATTTACGACCAAAACATGGTATGAAGATGAAACTTCAGCGAAGAACCTCAAAATGACAATTCGTAGAAATGAAAACAGAAATGGAATGGGAGCCATCAATTCCCAGCGAAATTATTGCTGAAAATCAGGTTTGTGTTTGGCGCTTACATCTGAGTGAAGACAATTTTAATAGACTAGAATTGTATGATCTTCTTGTACCAGAAGAACAAGAAAAAGCATCAAGATTTCATTTTGAAAAGGATAAAATGAGATATATTCTAACCCGTGGTGTTTTGCGCAAATTGCTAAGTTTTTACCTCAATCAGAATCCTACCACAGTCTCATTTGAATATAACAGTTCTGGGAAGCCAATACTTGCAACAGATAAGCTCCAAGAGGACTTGCGCTTTAATTTGTCACACTCGGGTGATTTTGCACTAATAGCATTTAGTCATGGCCGTAATATTGGAATAGATCTCGAACAAATAAATAGTGAATTCGATTACGAAATCGTTGCGAAAAACTTCTTTTCACCAGAAGAGATTGAATCAATTGAAAAAACCAAAAAATCCAAACAGCACAGATTGTTTTTTCAATACTGGACACGTAAAGAAGCCATTCTTAAAGGATTGGGAAAAGGACTTTCTAATTCGATGAAAGAACTCGATGTATCGAAGCAAAACGATCAAGATTGGTCACCAATTCAAATGATTCACGAAAGCAATCATCAAGAGATTTGGTACGGAAAAGACCTTTCACCTGTTAGGGGGTACGCAGCAGCAATAGCAGTAGAAGGCGGAAATTGTAATCTTGTATGTCAAGAGTATTCAGCAGGAATTAAATAACGTTGTTGGCCGTAGTTGCCTTTATTGAAATTTAAAATCAGTCGTTATTTAAATTTTTGTAAAGTTTACTTAAGGCTAAATATTTTTCAGGAGTACCGTCTTCAAAAGGAATGATATAAAACCCATAAGAATGTTTTTGATTTCCACGGTACAGATATTGTTCTTGCGGTTTTGAATACCAACTGTCGTCTCCCGCAAGACCTCGTTGTCCTAAATCAATATTTAATTGTACGCAGTTCTTCTCTTTGATATCAATCGTATGCTTGTTCTTTTTCGACGTTGTATAATCAAAGCCATCTGTTGAATCAAAATCTTCATTTTCCATATGTAGGGCACTAAATCCAAGGTTTTGTTCATTTTCGGAAACAAATAATAGTCCTGTGTTCTTTTGATTGAAAAGGGCGATCCATCTTGCATCAGTTTTGTAACCATTCTCTTGTGGTCGTATATATGGCACATATTGGTCAGCGACTTTTGAGGTATATACATCAACAAAAGCTGACGTGTTTCTGTCTTGATAGTTTTCCCAGGGTCCTCTCCCACAAAAACTTAAGTTGTCATAGGTTTTAGGCATTTGCATTCGCATTCCAATTCTAGGGATATCCCCTTTATATTCTGTAGTATTTAGTGTATTTTTCAGGTGAATCACACCCGTTCCATAAATAATATAGGTCGAAAGGAACGTGGTGTTAACTCCAGGTAGATTGTAAGTGACATTCAATAAAACGCTGCCATTTTCTAGGATTTCATGGTCTATTTTGGCTACTGTAGATTGCAAAGCCGCTTTTTTCCATTCGATATTCTTTTCCCCCATGTGATTTCCCAAATCATTGTCTGTAACAGCTCTCCAAAAATTTGGTTTTGGGCCCTTACCCTCTTTTAACAGTTCATTTCCACTGAAGTTGTACGATGTGATTTGCCCATCATATTGACTGAAGATGACTTTGAACTTCTTGTTTGAAATAGCAATTATTCCATTGGAGTTTTTGACCCTCAGTTTTGAATTTGATGCAATATTGGTTGCTCTGCTTGAATACTTTTGTGTTAGTGCAATTTGCTCATGTGCAACTTCAAATTCTGATGGCAATATTCCCCAATCGGTTTTAGTGGTTGCAGATATTTCTACAAAATATTCTGTATTCTCTTTAAAATCGACATCCTTTAAAGGAATATGAATCAGTTTTCCGGTATGCGTTTCAACGGAAAGATCAGCTAGATCAATTGTTTTTAAAAGGGTGCCATCGGCTTTAATTTCAGCAGTAAATTTAAATTGATTCAGATTTGTGAAATCGTATAGATTTTCAACCAACACCCTTAATTCATTGTGTTTATTTATCCCCTTTTGCATAAAGTTAATGTATTCGTGCGCTTTTTTAACTTCGAATAATGCAGGCTGAGGCGTGCGGTCTGGAAATACAATACCATTGTTCAAAAATGTGTTGTCGGATGGCATGTCCATTCCGTAATCACCTCCATACGCATAATAACGTTCTCCCTTATCGTTCGATTTCCAAATAGATTGATCCACCCAGTCCCAAATAAAACCACCTTGTAAATTGTCGTATTGTTCTATAATGTCCCAATAATCTTGAAAATTCCCCGTGCTGTTTCCCATCGCATGAGCATATTCGCTCGGAATAAATGGCCGATCAGTTTTCGATCTACCTATCTCTTCAAAAAGAGCAGGAGAGGGGTATTGAGGAACGATAATATCGGTATTGTGGTCCATGTCATATAGACTGCCATCCTCATCTTTATAGGTCCGCTCATATTGCACAGGCCGCTTCGTGTTGTCGTTTGCTTTTATGGCATCATACCCTTTAAAAAAGTTTACACCATTCCCCGCTTCGTTCCCCATTGACCAAATGATTACTGATGGATGGTTTTTATCCCGCTCTACCATGCGCACCATTCTGTCAACATGCGCTTTTTCCCAATTGGTTTTTTTCGCCAATGAATATTCACCGTAATACATTCCGTGTGATTCTATATTGGCTTCGTCAACAACATAAAGCCCATACGTATCACAGAGTTCATAAAACCGTCTTCCACGAGGATAATGACTTAAACGAACAGCATTAATGTTGTTTTCTTTCCAAAGACGTATGTCTTTCAGGATTAACTCTTCAGACATTACATGACCAGTTTCGGGGTCGGTCTCTTGGGTATTCACTCCTTTTAATGTTATTCTTTGGCCATTAATTAAGAGTAATCCGTTTTTAATTTCCACACTTCTAAATCCAATTTCTCTAGACGTCACTTCTTGGATCTCCCCATTCTCATCCTTTATCGCAATGGATAGCTTGTATAAATTAGGATGCTCTGCACTCCATTGTTTTACATGTTCAAATTCATTTTTAAACGAAACAGAACTGTTTTCATTGCGTTTGATGAACAAGGATGCTTGGTCTTCCAATAAAATATTTGCGCCGTCATACAATTGGTATGAAACAGTTACATTTCTATTTTTTGATTGATGATTTTCGAGTTCGACATCTAATTCGAAAACGCCATTTTCATAGCCTTTATCTAAAGTTGAGACGACTTCAAAATCTCTAATTCTTGTTTTGGGCTGAGCGTAAATAAAGACACTGCGTTCAACTCCACTTATTCTCCAAAAATCTTGACACTCCAAATATGACCCATCGGTCCAACGAAAAATTTGAAGTGCAATTGTATTCTTTCCTGTTTTAAGTGCATGGGCAATGTTAAACTCAGCCGGTAGTTTACTTCCTTGAGAATAACCAATATATCTACCGTTGATCCATACAAAACCTCCTGATTTCATGGCGCCAATATGCAAGAAGATTTGTTTGTCCTCCCAATCTTCATCCAGAGTAAACTCCCTCACGTACGAGCCCACTGGATTGTAATTGTCGGGGACGTCTCCAGGGTTTTTAGGGTAAATTTTACCAATAAATTCCATGTCGTCCGCTACAGGGGCTTTGTAATCTGCGAATTCATATTGATGATTCACATAAATGGGCACTCCGTATCCTTCAACCTCCCAATTAGAAGGGACTTTAATGTCATCCCATTCCGAAGTATTAAATTCAGGTTTCATAAACGAGGTAGGACGATCCATAGGATTTCTTACCCAATTAAATTTCCAAATCCCATTTAATGATTTGTGATATTTTGAGATGTTGGTTTCACATTCTTCGAAAGAAGAAAAGGATGTAAATGAAGCATGAGCAGACAGTTTATTCTCCCCTATCACATCTTCATTTTCAATGAAGTATTTGTATTCAGTAATGGGGTTTTTTTGTTGACTAAATAGCGAA
>Ga0307984_1000108_pt1 | contig 32808 bp, 45 predicted proteins | sample EllFjometageno78_FD_203169 | JGI IMG/M metagenome (GOLD analysis project Ga0307984, IMG submission 203169) | Marine microbial communities from Ellis Fjord, Antarctic Ocean - #78 | ecosystem: Environmental > Aquatic > Marine > Unclassified | place: Southern Ocean | collected 2014-10-09
TGTTGATGCACCTGTAACTTATGGAATGACCGAAGCAGAAATGCGCGAACACCATAAATTTTTTTACGGTGTGGGCGAGGGTGTTGACGAGCGAATTGAAAGAGCCATAGAAAAAGGCACTAGTTCTTGGACGGAACCAAGTTTGGAGAGTTTAATTTTTCATAATCGTGCGGGGCCAGATGAAGCAGAAATAACTTTAGACGAAATAATGAAATTGCTACACGTTCCCCTAAAAGGCGGTGAGTGAAGTATTGACCGTGTTAGGTATCATTGGTATCTACTTAGTTATAGGGTACGTTGTAAGCGCAGTAATAGAACATTACACTGAAAGGGACGAGTGATGAGATGGTACGAAACAAACATACGCGAGCTTGAAGCAGAGAATAAACGACTGCGTGAGAAATTAAGGTTAGCCTTATTATGGACTAGCCTAGAATACGATGTTAGTAGTTGGCGCGAAGAGGCGGAGCTAGAATTAGCAAGGGGGACTAACGATGCCGTTCTATCAGTATAAATGTGACAAGACACAGGAAGATGTAACGAGGATGGTTAAGATGGCTGACAAAGACACGCAGGTGTGTAAGTGTGCCGGCAAGCTAAAGCCACAACTCACAACTTCATTCGTTGCCAATGCTAACTCTGGGGGAAGAAAGTAAGAATAAGTAATAGCTTTTTAATTGGGCTGTTATATGATTAGTACAAAGCTTATGGTTTTAGTCTTTTCCCATATCTTTTCTCCGCCTCCCCTTGGTTGTTCTCCGCAACGTTAACAAGGGGAGGCTTTTTAGTTTATTAGTGGGAAGAAATGTGGTATGATCAGCCGATACATTACCGACTACAAAAGGATTATTAATGTCACAAGGCAAGGAACATATCCCTGACGAGGTAACAAAGGCCCAAGTTGAGGCTTTAGCTTCGTTTGGAATGGCACAGGAGAAGATTGCCTCCTACATTGGCATCAATGATAAGTCACTTCGTAAACACTACTCAGAAGAGCTTGAGAACGCCGCATCGAGGAAGCACCTCCAAGTGGCTAAGTTTCTATTTGATGCCGCATCTGGTGACGCATTGCAAAAGGGCGCAACATATTCAGATTGTCTTAGGGCAAGCATGTTCTTCGCCAAGACACAAATGCGTTGGGCTGAAAGTAAACAGCTAGACGTAACAAGCTCAGACGGCACGATGACACCGACAGTTGTCGAGCGTGTTATTGTTAATAGTAAGGACGATCTTTAGATGGCTGACCGGATAGATATAGGCGACAACTTAAAGACAGATACTCGTAGTCTATGGGACAGTTTAAAGTTAGGCATTGGCGACTACTATAATAGTACGCCGGCCTTCTCTGATTATAGTGGTGGTGAGTATGTCGATGGTAACTATATTCCTTCTGGCGCGACACCATCAATGCAAAAAGATTTCGGCAACTTAGTTGGCGGCGGTCTTATTGACATAACTACCGATCCAGTTGGCGTTGCACAAGACTTCTGGAGGGGCATACAAGATCCCGCCGTGTCTATGTATGAGAACGCCAGTCAAGCTGTACCAATGTATGGTAAGGCGGCTGTGCAAGGCATCTTAGGCAACGACACTACAGATATTATGAACCAAGCTGACAGGATGTCGGCTAACTCTATAGCTCAATTAGGACTACTTGGATTAGGATTGGCTGATGTCTTACCTAGTGGCAAGGTAGTTAATAGGGTTGGTGATGTAATAGATAGCCTACCAAAAAAAAGGTTTATTCCTAATTATGGTGAAATATCTATCAAGCCTAATGCGGGTGCGGAACAGGCAGCAATAGACCATTCTGTCAAGTCTGGAATACCCTATAATCCTTTAAATGAATACGCACCTATCGACAAGGACTTTGCCGCTAAAGTGGCGCATGAATACGAGTTAATGAAGCATGACCCTAGTAATAAATTAGTACAAGAGTCATATGGGGCAATGCGTGACCAAATGTATGGTCAATATGAGGAGATGTTACGTCAAGGTATTAAGCCTGAATTTAATAGTAATCCTTATTCTGCTAATCCGTGGGAAGCATTGGCGGATATGCAAGAGAATAAAAGATTGCTAGTTTATCCTACTAATGATGGCTTCGGAACGTCTGCGGATTTTGACCCTAGTACGAACCCATTACTAGCTAAATCACCTTACAAATTCAATGGACAAGACACATTAGATAATGATATATTTAGGGCTGTTCACGACTATCAAGGTCACGCGAAACAAGGCGTTGGATTTAGAGGACGTGGCGAAGAAAATGCATTTCAATCTCATGCGGGTACGTTTGACCCGTTAGCTAGAAAAGCGTTAGCTTCTGAAACCCGTGGACAAAATAGTTGGTTAAATTATGGGCCGTATGGTGAACACAACCGTACAGCTAGTGTATTAGACACTAAGTTTGCAGACCAAAAGACGGGCCTATTACCTAATTGGGTAGTAGAAAAAGATGGCGTATCGCAGAAACATAGACAGGCTGTATGGAATGAACTTGTTAAAACACATAGAACTGGACTTGAAGGTGCAATTAGCGCAGATGGAACAATTACGCTCAATCACTATTCCCCTGCAAACATTGAAACAGGTAGGGTTGACCCATCCTATTATGGGGGGAATTTGTCGGGGCAGACAAGAGCAGAGAAAGCTCGTTCATATGATGCAGACTTCGTGCCTAGAACTTTCTGGGGAGTAGATGCAGCAGATAACCCTTATAAAAAAGAGGGTGGTCTAGGTAATAATCAATATGTTGCTAAGATTAATGGAGCAGATATTTATGACGCTCAGAAAGATACAGATAAGTTATGGGATCAAGGAAACGCTACTAAGTCTGAAAAAGAAATTTGGAAAGCGGGTCATTCTGGATATATCGTAAATCATTCAAAATTAGGTCGTGTCGTACAACTGTTTGATCCTGTAGATGCCACAAAAAAATTGATAATACCACTAGCCGGCGCAGGTCTACTAGCCGGCGGAGCAATGAATAACGAACCTAAAGAGCAGCCACAGGGCTTACTTTACTAGAGGCTGTTTTAATGGTACTATGCGACAACAATAGGGATGCAAGATAAATGGCTATCACGACATACGCAGAATTGAAGACGGCTATCGGTGACTTCTTAAACCGTGAAGACTTAGTAACGGCGATACCAAACTTCATCTCATTGGCTGAAGCTGATATTAACCGCAAGGTAAGACATTGGCGCATGGAGGGAAGATCAGAAGCTTCCATCGATACGCAATACTCTGGCATCCCTGCTGACTGGTTAGAGACGGTACGGTTCAACATTTCAACATCAGATGGAACTAAGCGACTTGAACTAATCAGTCAGGCGGAGATGGCAGAGCGCAGATACGCCGCCGCAGACGAAAGCGGTACGCCTCAATTCTATGCTATGTCTGGCGGAGAGTTTGAAGTATCTCCTACGCCAGACGGGACATATACAGCCGACCTACTATATTATAGATCAACGGATGCCTTATCTGACAGTAACGCAACCAATTGGCTTCTAACTCATCATCCAGACGTATATCTATATACGGCACTTGTACACAGTGCGCCGTACTTAGATGAAGACCAACGTGCTTCAACGTGGGCTGCGTTTTCGTCATCAGCCATCGACAATATCAACACAAGCAGTGACCGTTCTCGCTTTAGCGGCACTGGAATTAGAATGAAAATTAGGAGCTATTAAATGTCATTTTCCAATGATTTCGAAACACGATCCCTTCAGTGGGTATTCACGGCAGGATCACCTGTTCGCCCTACAGCTTGGTACTTAGCCTTATATACGGTTGCGCCATCAGACACTGGCGGCGGTACGGAAGTAAGCGCATCAGGCACGGCATATGCTCGTGAGGCTGTGACATTTACAGTATCAGGTAATACGGCGACTAACTCAGCCGCACTTGAATATGCTACGGCTACTGCCACGTTTGGCACTGTCGTTGCTGTTGGTGTGTTTGATGCCTCAACAAGTGGCAACCTTATTGCGTATGCAAGCTTAGCTGCTAATAAAACTATTGATACAGGCGATATTCTTAGAATACCTGCCGGCGACTTAGATGTAACATTGGACTAGCATGGCAATCTATCGCGGTGGATATGGACTAGCAAACTACAGTGCGTACAGCTACGGCTTGGATGGATCAATCCTTGCGGCGGCTTCTACGATTATCACTGTAGGTTCTGCCGTTTCCTCTGCGAATGCTGTCCGACAAGTAGCGGCGACATCGTCTGCAACATCAGGCGCAACTGCTGCGGGACTTATAGTTAAGGACGTGGCGGCAACAGTATCTGTATTGTCGGCCTTTACCTCGTCAGGTATTCGTATTCGCAATGCTTCAGGTACGGCAAATGCCGTATCGAGCGCAACAGCGTCAGCTAGTACGGTAAAGAGCGCCTCATCTACGATTGCCCCACAAAGTGCGTTTACGGCATCAGGTGAGCGTCTGAGAGCCTCTCAGGCTAATATAGTATGCACATCATCCGCCACAGCAAGTTCGTCCGTAATATTCGAAAGCTCAATAGCAATCGCCATAGGCTCAGAATTTGCTGCTACGGCGAGCCTGATTACCCATAACAGCGTGACAATTGACCTAAAATGTGTTACATCTGTAAGTGCAAGATTGAAGTGGACTGACGAACCTATAACGTCTGAAGAATGGACTGAACAAGGCGATACCGATACCGTGTGGTCTGACGTTAACAACAACACTACAACGTGGGCAGCGCAAGCTTAAATAGTACCACATTTTTAAAGACGTATGATACGTCAGATGACTGGAAGGAAGTAGCTTAAATGGCTGATACAACAACAACAACATATGGTTTTGTAAAACCAGAAGTCGGTGCATCTGAGGATACTTGGGGTACTAAACTTAACGCTGACATGGACTCAATTGATGACGTGCTTGATGGCACGACACCAGTTACCGGTATTGATATTAACTCAGGTACAATTGACGGTACGGTTATCGGTGGGGCAACTCCTGCTGCAGCTACAGTCACCACCTTCACATCCACAGGCATAGACGACAACGCCACAAGCACACAGCTTACGATTAGTGATACTACATCCACATTCGCGGGTGCAACTATGATAGGTGCAACTGCTTCAACGGGCGGGTTAATACAAGTAAATTCTACAAAGAATGGAACGTGGACAGCAGGTGAGGTGTTAGGTACTTTTGGGGTCTACACAGCAGACGGGTCAAGCTCTGGAGCGGGTCTTGCAGGAAAAATGGACGTGGTCTCGAGCCTTTCAGGTTCAGGTTCATTTAATAATTTGGTATTTTATAGCCGTGACGGCACAGGATTGAATGAGGCATTACGTCTTGATTACCTAAAGAATGCCACATTCGCGGGTGATGTTGACCTTACGGATGGTATCTTAACTGTAGATGGTGGTACATCTGATATATCTGCACACTTCCTAAGTAGCGATGCAGGTAGTTCCATTGTTATAGGGGATAATACTAGTACTGCTAATGGTAACCGTATTCGTGCAGTAGGAGACACCATCAGAGTACGAACGGGTGGAACTGATAGGGTTACTATCTCTAACACCGCAGCCACATTCGCGGGCAATATATACGCACCCAGTGGATCAGCAACAGTCCCGTCCATTAGTTTTAGTGGTGACACCGACACTGGCTTTTCAAGAGTAAATGCAAACTCCATTGAATTTGTTATGGGCGGCACACAAGCTATAACTGCGGATGCTTCTTCAAACTTTTATCCTATTGGTAACTACGGTGTTGGCGGTGCTTTACTTGGTACTTCTTTTGTTAGATGGGGTAGCGTATTTGCTGACATTGGTAACTTCTCGGGCAACATCAACGCAGTAGCAGGAGGCATAAACCTCGGCGCAACGGGTTCGGCTAATCTGTTGGATGATTATGAAGAGGGCACTTGGACGTTAGTTATATCAGACGCATCTAGCAGCGGAAATCTTGCAGTATTTACTCAAGAATGCACATACACTAAAATAGGGAGGCTTGTTACCGTAGAAGGTTCAGCTTTAAATATAAACACAGCAACAAATTCAATGACCTCAGGAAATAACTTATATTTTAGAGGGCTTCCTTTTGTATCTAGTAGTAGCTCAAATGGTGTAGGGGGGGCCGTCATACAACAATTCGCGCTTGGTTCTGCGACATATGTAAATATGAGTGTTCAGCCGAATACGGATTATTGTTTCCTTAGAACGATAACTTCTGGCGGGGGAAGAAATCAACTTAGAGTTAGTTCAATTACAAGCGGTGTTTCTGACGTCGAACAGTTCACATTAACATATCATGTTTAGGATAATACAATGACTATATATACAGAAGAAAAAGAACTACAAGTAACCCTTGACGAAGCGGGTAACAAATCAATCCGCACAACTACTATCACATATAAAGACGGTGTGGAGGTTGGTTCAACTAATCATCGGCATGTAATCAATGCAGAGGACGATGTTCCCGCAGACTTAGCGGCGTTCATCGAGGGCAAGAAGGGCAAGCAGCCACCAAGTGGAAATCCAGATGTTTAATATAGATTTCTCACGAATGAAAATGCCTAAGCGACAGACTGAAAGTATTAGAAAATGTTTGATGTAAAACGTATTAAGTTCCCCAAGCTCATCGTCAAGACTGACCAGAAGGGTTGGTTCAAGGGGTTGGGGCTACATCATGCGAGCATCGTTGCCTTTGGCATATTACTAGGTAGCTTACTAGGTATCGGTGGGTTCATGGCGGCATTCGGTGCGGGCTTCTATGCCTGTAAAGAATACGGCCCTCAGATATATCCAAGGGCGTATTTTGAGATTATGGACTTCGCATCGCCTTTGATAGTTGCGATTATATATCTAGCTATAGGGTAATATTATTAACTAAGGAAGTCGTATGGCGTTGCTACCACTACAAATACCGATGGGATTTCGGAAGAACGGCACTGATTACGAGAGTGCAGGCCGATGGCTTGACGGTAACTTAGTTCGTTTCTATGAGGGTAGCTTACGTCCTATTGGCGGTTGGCAGACTAGGGCTAGCTCTGCCTATTCTGGTGTTGCTCGTTCAATGCACACATGGGAAGACTTATCTGGTGCAAGACGAATATCTACTGGTACACACGACAAGCTATACTTCACATCAGCCGGCAACGTTACCACAGATATTACTCCCGTGGGACTTGTCGCGGGTAATGTAATTGCAGATTACAATTCTGGTTTCGGTGGTGACTTTTACGGCACTGACTATTATGGAACTACAAGAGCCGATAGCGGCAATTACTCAGAAGCCACGACATGGTCGCTTGATAACTGGGGTGAGTATTTAGTAGCTTGCTCTGTAGCTGACGGCAAGCTATGGGAGTGGCAACTAAATACGGCTACTAAGGCTGCTCAAATATCCAATGCGCCTGTAAATAATCTAAGCCTATTAGTTACTGAAGAAAGATTCTTATTGGCACTAGGTGCAGGTGGAAATTCAAGAAAAGTTCAATGGTGTGACCGTGAGGATAATACGCTATGGACACCTGCCGCGACTAACGAAGCCGGTGATATTGAACTACAGACTAGCGGTCAAATCATGGCAGGGGTTAGGACACGAGGACAGTCACTTATACTTACTGACATTGACGCTCACTCATGTACTTATGTCGGCCCTCCATATGTTCACAGTTTCGAGCGTGTAGGTAGTGGCTGTGGCTTAACGGGACGTATGGCTATCACATCTACAGATGTAGGCGTATTCTGGATGGGCAAGAAGAATTTCTTCCTATACAACGGGTCTTCCGTACAAGAAGTCCCTTGTGAGGTTCAAGATTATGTGTTTGGCGATATTAACCCTGCACAATTATCTTCCGCTTGGTCTATGAATGTAGCTCAACATGGCGAGGTCTGGTTCTTCTTTGCGTCAGCAGCCAGTACAGAAATTGATAAATACGTTGCCTATGATTATCGTGAAAACCATTGGATTATAGGGTCTATTCCTCGCACGACAGGCGTGGATAGCGGAGTATTTAAAAGTCCGATAATGGTAGACGTTACCGGAAATCTTTATAATCATGAGCAAGGGTATACTTACGGCGGACTAACTGTATTTGCTGAGTCTGCACCAATTAATATCGGTACTGGCGATCAAATAATGTCGGTTAATAGGCTGATACCTGACGAGCTAACGCAGGGTCAGGTTGAAGTTACTTTTAAGACAAGATTTTATCCCAATGACGTTGAACGATCATATGGGCCATATAGTATGTCAAACCCTACTGATGTAAGGTTTGCAGGGCGACAGGTTAGAATGAGAGTTACTGGCGCAGCCTTTGCAGACTGGAGAGCCGGCATAATGCGTGTCGATGCTACAACTAGGGGCAAGAGATGAGCGCCCCAAGCTTACCACCAGTAGGAAGTGATTGGAAGATATGGGGTAGGCAGTTAGTTGCCTATCTTAAAACTGCCATGCCTAAGCTACAATGGAAAAAGGCAAGCGACATTCCCTCTGACAATGGCATTATCTTATGGGACGAAATTAATAAATATCCAGTAGTTTCTAAGGATAGCGTATTTAGACAGGTTGTTCTGGCAGATGGCTATGCGGCATTCTCAAGAGCTACAGACGTAACAGCCGCATTAGCAGATACGGCATACGTCATAACTTATGACGCACCTGCCTTTTCTAGCGGTATTTCTCGTGGCTCACCAACTAGTAGACTTGTATTTGCTGAAGGCGGTAATTTTCTTTTATCCTTTACAGCTCAAATATATAGTTCTAGCGGATCAACTAAGACTTTCTACTTCTGGCCTAGAATTAATGGCGTAGATGTCGCCGGTGGATCGTCCATAAGGGCTGCGTTATCAGCTAACGGCGAGACGACAGTAGTCTCAAGATCATCAATATTTACAATAGCGTCAGGCGATTACTTAGAGGTCGGTTATGCCTTTAGTAGTACGAATGCGGCATTAAAGGCTCTTACGGCTACAGCATTTGCACCTGCCACACCATCAACCACGTTATCTATTTGTAGGATATCTGGATGAGTGAGCTAGATCGGTGTAGGAAATGGCTTGAGTCGGCACTTGAATATGCAGGTGGTACGCACGAGTGGAGCGATATAGTTGACAGTGTGTCAACAGGTAGAATGCAACTATGGCCGGCAGAGAAAAGTGGTGCTATTACAGAGATTTTATGTTATCCTCGCAAGAAGGTATTACATGTATTCCTTGCGGGTGGCGACATGATAGAATTAGTCAATATGATAGAAGATGCCTCAAGGTGGGGCGTATCTCAAGGATGCAAATCTATAACCATGAGTGGTCGTAAAGGTTGGCAGCGTGTATTAAACAAAGATGATTGGTCGTTGAAGGCAGTCACAATGGGAAGGGAACTATAAATGTCCAAGGGCGGAACCACAACGACAGGGGTAGAAATACCAGATTATCTAAGGCAGCCTATTGTCAATAATCTAAATCGCGCTGAGCAAGTAGCTCAAATGGGTTACACACCATACTATGGCCCTGACGTAGCAGCTCAGACACCAATGCAACAGGCAGCTATTGGCAATATAAGCCAAGCGGCTAATGCTTTTGGCTTAGGCGGCGGTAATATTAATAGTTCAACTGGTATGCCAGATGCTCAAACCTACGCCGGTGGCGTTCAAGGTTATTCATCTGCGCCTGTATATCAGCAATCTCTTGATACACTACAAGCTAATCGTCCCGATCAGTATAACGCCATTGAGGGGATGTTTAACCCTTCTGGCAATTACGATAATACCTACACTAGCGGGTACGGCCAAGGTGGCCAAGGAGGCGGCGGTCAAGGTGGTGGCGGCATTTTAGGTACAGGAGTTACAGGAGAAGGCCTTTTAAATGCAGGGATGACTGGATTGGTTGTTAATAGCTTAACTGACGGTGCTTTAGTTGATGGTCTAGGTAAAGCAGGTTCATATGTCGGTAATGCACTAGGTATCGGCGGAGGTGCAGCTCAAGCTGCCCCTGCCATCGCTTCTGCCTTAGCTCCTGCAAGTGGGGCTGTTTCAAGCCTAGCAGGAACGGGAGCTGCTAGTTTCTTTGGCGGCGGCGCTCCTGCTGCAAGTGGATTAAGTATTGCCGGTGGCGGTGCGCCTCTAACAAGCGCATTTACGGCAGGAGGATTCCCTGCCGCTACAGGGCCAGTGGGTGGTGTTGCGGGCGGCGGAGGCGGTATTGGCGGACTATTTGGCGGTCAAGCATTTGGCGGTGGCGGTGCAGGTACATTAGGTGCTATCGCTGCTCCTGCGGCATTGTTTGCGGCATCTATTCCCGCATCTAAGTTTATTGCCCGTGACGTATTAGGGTTCGGCAGTGAGACTGACGCACGAAGAGATCAGCTAGCAGATTGGTCAGAGAACAGTGGTTTTGATGATTACAAGTCAATGGTTTCTTCTGAGAGCGGCATGGATTATGGAGATTATATTGAGAGCAAACGCCCTCCTACTAATCCCTTCCAAGCTGAACTTAATGCAATTGGTAATTCAGGTGACAGACAGTATGAGGAGGAACAGGTTATGAATATGTTCCAATCTCCATATGGCAAGAAATTAATGAGCGACTTCTACGCACAAAACCCAGATTGGTATACACCAGAAGGCAAGCGTGTCTTCACAGCTCAAGAAGCCTTTGCTCCAGACGGTTCAAGTATGGGATTTAATGAGGCGGGTGTAGCGAGAGATCGTGCGGCTCAGGCGTGGTATGATGGTGGTCAAGTTGGCCCTAACCCCGCAAGTGAATATGTATCAAATGTACTAAATAGAGATGACTATGGCATGATAAATGGCCTTGGTTTTAAGCAGACAAGGAATTAAATATGGCTAATGCAGGAAATCCTCAAAACGTAGCTCAGGCAGTATCGGCAGACAAGGGATATGGTATGCCTCCGGCAGACAAGGGTATGCCTTGGCGAGGACGGCCAGTTAATCCTAGGCTAGGCTTTGATAATGAAAATAACTATAGTGGGCCACAAGGGATAATGGGTACTCTTGGATCGTCCCAAAATCCACAAGGTTTAGGCCAAGTTTTGCGAGGTATAGGCAAAAACATAGGTCAAGTTATGACACCACAGCAACCAAGCAACCAAGATCCACAGCAACCAAATGTCTATCAGCAATCAGCAGGTGCTTATGGCGATGCCTTGGGAGCTACTTCGAACCCATTAGCTAACGGCATGATTGCCAATGCTGATTTAAGTCAATACACAAATCCGTATGAAGATCAGGTAGTTCAAAACACAATGAACGACTTGGAGCGTACTCGACTTATGCAACAAAACCAAATGGGCGCAAGTGCATCTAGTGCAGGGGCATTTGGTGGTAGTCGTCACGGTGTAGCTGATGCTGAAACTAACCGTGGCTTTGCAAGACAAGCCGCAGATACGTCAGCTCAATTACGTCACGCAGGATATAACCAAGCACTTACAAGTGCCGGTCAAGATGTGGGATATGGACTAGACCAAGGTCGACAACTTGGCAGCCTCGCTAATATGGGCTTTGGCTTTGGACAAGACATTACTTCACAGCAACAGCAAGTTGGCCTTCAGCAGCAAGCGATGAACCAAGCACTTATAGATGCCTCAAAGGCACAATATGCCGGTTATACTGGATCGCCATTAGGCTCTTTAAATGCTCCACTAGCCGCGATTGGCGCAGGTGGTGTTGGTCAGCAAACGCAAACCCAAGAGAAAAATGCAGGGCTTTATGACTATCTTTCATTAGCAGCATCTTTAAAGGGAGCTAAGACGTGAATATTATTAAAAACAATAATCCTTTACAAGGTAACTTTAATCCTCAAGGACTGCCGCAATGGTCTGGCGGGCAACAAGTGCCACCACAAGCACAACCAGTACCTCAGCAAGCTCCGCAGCAAGCTCAACCAGTACCTCAGCAAGCTCCTCAAGGCTTACTAGGGCGCATTGGTAGCGGCTTGAAGCAAATGACAAGTAGTCCTGACTTCTATGACCGTATGGCTGTAGGTTTAGGTGGCATGACAACTAACCCAAACGTTGGGTTAATCAAGATGTCACAAGATCGTATTGCTCAACGTCAAAAGATGGGTGCTAGTAATGCAACGGCACAGGCTGTTATTGTCCAATTAATGAAGATGGGGAAGCATGAAGCCGCCGCTATAGTCAGGGCTGTCCCTGCAATGGCACAAGAAGTTCTTAACGAGGTAATGTTAAATGAGAGAAAGGGTGCTAGTCCCACAGCAAGTCCTGTTCAAATTGACGAGGACACAGGACAAAAGTATCAGGTTGTGTTTGATTCAGATACTATGACTAATGTTAGAGTTGATGTAGAGGGTGCTTTTGGACAGACATCAGCAGAGAAGACTCAACAGGCTAATCAAACACAATTAGATCTTTCCGACATGGAAGAGGCAAGAGAAGCGGGTGTTCGTACATATGATGAACTAAAATCGCTAAGAAAGAATACAAATGGATTAATGGAGGCTAGAGAGCTTGTTGCTTCTGGCAGGGCTTCGGTAGGCCTCTTTTCTGATAAAATACCGGCGTTTACTCAGGAGACGGCTAGGTTGCGACAAGTTGTAAGTGTTATGGGTATTAATGTTATTAATTCAGCCACATTTGGTGCTTTGAGTGAGAGAGAATTAGACTTAGCTCTTAGTTTAGATATTAATATGGGTTTACCTAAAGATGAGCTGCTAAAACTTTTAGACGACAAAATTGCTGCCCAAGAAAAACTTTACAAAGAAGTGGGTTATATGGCTGAACGATTAAATAGCGGTAGTATTAAATATAGTGACTTCGCAAAAGAAAACATTCAGAACCAACGTCTTTTTGATGCACGAAATGTAACCAGAAAAAAACTGGATGTTAAAGATAAAGTCTGGAAAGAAATGACTAAAAAAGAAAGGTCAGCTTTTGATTAACCGAACCCCTGAACAACAAGCCGCAGTGGATGCCGCTACAATAAGAACTGGAATTACGCCAGTGCGTACTCCTCTAATGCAGTCATCAATTGATAGTGCGTCTGGTAGACTACCTGTCCCTGTAATTCCTGACGTGCCAAGTATTGAACCTGAGCCAAGCTCACAACTTCTAAGAACTACGGCTCAAGGTCTAACTTTTGGGTGGGGAGATGAGATAGAGGCATCTGTTCGGTCTGTCCTACCTGAGAGTTTGGGTGGAGGAGAATACGATCAAATCCGTGACGGGCTTAGGGTTAAATTAAGAGATTATAAGGAAGCTAACCCTAAAACAGCTCTAACTGCTGAAATTGCAGGGGCGTTGATACCGTCAATTGTTGCTATGGTTTATTCAGGAGGCACAAGCGCACCCGCTGTAGTTGCTAATCTGGCTAAAATTGGTGCTACAGAGGGCGCACTTTATGCTTCAGGCACAAGTGAGAAAAGCCCTACAGAAGATCCGTTAGGTCTTGCTGTAGATACTGGTATAGGAGCAACTATAGGTGCGTTTACTCCATTTGGAATGCAAGCGGCAGGAAAAGTAATAGGAAAACCTGCCCTTAACTTTGTAGATAAAGTAAGAGAGAAATACGGAGCAAAAACATCAGGAATTGTTGCTGATAAAGTTAAAGAAATAGCAGATCAGGTTGGCAAGTCATACTCTCAAATCGTTGAAGAACTTATAGACGGTAGACTAATGACTGATAACCAAACATTACTCGCTGTATTAAAAGGGCTTAGACTAAATAGTGGTAAACTAGGTCAACAAGTCCAAGATAAAGTAAATAAGAGAGCTACAGATACTGCGGCTGATGCGGCAACTGCTTTAAGCCAAAGACTTGCCCCACAGAATGTTGGTAAAACTATCTATGCCGGCGTTAAAGATGCCGCAGAGGCAGAGCGAAATAACCTATCTAAAGCGTATGATGAAATATTTGATGGTATTGACGCTGACTTAGCAGTAACACCTAAAATTATGGATGACATTACGGCGGCAGTTAAAGGTATGCCTGAAATTGCTGACGAATTAAACTCACTGTATGGGATAGATAAACTTGTGCCATTATTTAGACGTACGGCAGACGATGTTGTTGAATTAGTTCGCAAACCTACAATGCGTGACGTTGAGAAAATAAGACGACAAATAGCTGAACAAACCCAATCTTTGTGGAAAACAGGTAAAGCTGACACAGCAAAAGCACTTGGCGAATTAGAGAAGCGGTTGCGTAGTAGTATTGATGGCGCATCACCGATCTTAAAGGAAACTAGAGCCGCTTGGTCTACTAAGATACAAAAAGCAGAATTATTTGAGGTTGGTCGCAAGTCATTAACTAAAAATGTTGATGAATTACAATATGACCTTCAAAGAATACGCAATGATCCTGAAAAGTTAGGTATGTTCAGAGAAGGCTTAATGGATGCCCTTACAAATAAAATTAGACGAGCTAAAACTACTTTTGCAAATCTAGCTAAAGAAGATGGTCAGCTAAATGACCTTCTAAAACTTGCTTTTGAAGGTGAAGATATTACTCAGCTTGTTAAGAAACTTGATCTTGCCGGCGAAGTAAACGTGCTAAGTAGTAAATTACCTGTTGCGTCAGGGTCTATTACAACTCCATTAGCACAACAATCTGGTGGCTTATTAAGCCCTGTATTATCTGCGGTGGGGGGTAATCCAATACCTGCAGTGGCAAGGGTAACTGAAGCGTTAATGGGTACACCGATAACCAAAGGGTTAAGTCCGTCAGACACTCAAAAAGTTATCGATATTATATTTAGCAATAGCCCTGAAGTTGTCTCTAATGCCTTGAATAGCCGCCAAAGTCTTGATATATTCAATCAATATTTTACAAAGGTTGCAGGTGGCATAAGACGGTCAATAACTCAGCAAGAAGTACAAGGTGGACAAGCTATTACTACTGGTAAGGCAGTACCACAAGACGGCTTACTAAATCTCGTGCATCAATAAGGAATAACTATGAATCCGAAAACTTTAACAGAAGACGAAATCAACAATGCCGTAACAACGGCGGTGCGTGAAGCTGTAGACTTTGTCGAAAGTGAAATTGCACCGGATCGTATCAAGGCACAACGATATTTCGATGGCGCAAGTTCTCTTGACTATGAAGAGGGTCGCTCGAAGATTGTTGCCACAAAAGTGCGTGATACCGTTAGGGCTATTAAGCCATCTCTTATGCGTGTTTTCTTGCAGGGTGGAACTCCAGTAGAATTTGAGCCACGGACAATGGAGGGCGTTAAAGGGGCAGAGCAAGCAACTAAATACGCGAACTACATCTTCCAACGTAACGATGGGTTTTCTGTCTTATCTGACGTTTTCCATGATGCCTTAATTAAGAAGGTTGGTATTGCCAAGGTTTATTATGACGAGACCTCTGACGTTGAATTTGATGAGTATTCTGGTATTACAGAAGAGCAAATCACGCTAATTGAGCAAGATGAAGATACTGAAGTTGTCGAAAAAACAATGTCAATAGATGCTGAATTTGACGAAATGGGTATGCAGATTTCTCAGCCAATATTTAACATTAAGGTTTCTCACCAATCCAGTTCCGGCGAGATTAAGATTAAATCCATCGCGCCAGAAGACTTCTTTGTAGATCGTTCGGCGACAAGCATTAATGATTGCTATGTATGTGGACATTCCACTGAAGGCCGTGTTGGTGATTTGGTTGAAATGGGCTTTGATTTTGATGAGGTATATAAGTTATCAGGATCAGGCGACAGCACCGTTAATGATGAAGAGGAATTTGCTAGACGTGGATGGGACGACAACGGAAATACTGAAAATTCAATTGATCCGTCCATGCGTAGAGTGCTAATTACTGAGGCATATATGAAGATGGATATCGAGGGTGTCGGCGTTCCGCAAATGTATAAGTTTATTTGTGGTGGTACAGACTACGAGGTTCTTGACTATGAAATATGTGATTACAATCCATTTGCCGTCTTTGAAGTAGATCCTGAACCACATACCTTCTACGGACGCTCATTAGCTGATATTATTATCGATGATCAAGATGCGGCGACTTCTATGCTTCGTGGGTTACTTGATAATATTGCCATGCTTAACAATCCGCGCATTATCCTTAACGAAGACCTCGTTAATATGGATGATGCCATGAATACCGAAATTGGCGGGATTATCAGAGCAAAAGATATTAACCAAGTTAGAGAAGTTTTAGTCGGATCAGCCGCTACTGCAACTCTTCCTGCTATCCAACACTATGACGAGGTTATTAGATCTAAGACAGGTGTCTCAGGGGCTTCTATGGGTATGGATGCAGATACATTGAGTTCACAGACAGCAGCCGGTGTTAATGCCGCCGTACAAGCCGCATCTGCGGTGTCAGAGCTTATTGCTAGAACACTTGCAGAGGGTGGCATGAAGCAACTGTTTAAGACTATTGCCACATTAGCTAATCAGCATCCTAATCCAGATGAAATTATGCGTGTAGACGGTCAATTTGTGCCTGTCGATCCCTCATCATGGGCCACAGACCTTGATATGGTAACAACTGTCGGTTTGGGTAATAATAAACACGAAGAACGTAGCGCAATGCTTCAACAAGCGTTACAATTACAAATGCAAGTATTTCAAAATTATGGGCCACAAAACGGTTTGATTACAATGACAAATATTAGAAACACTATCGCTGATCTTATGAAGTCAGCCGGTATTTACAATGCAGATCGCTATGTCATGCCTATGACACCAGAAAAAGAACAGCAAATGATGCAACAGCAAGCTCAACAAGCTCAAATGCAACAACAGCAGGGTGGCGCGAGCGATCCTAATATGGCGTTTATGCAGACAGAGCAAATGAAGGCTCAAACTAGAGCGCAAGTTGATATGCAAAAAGCATCAATGGAAAACCAACGTAAGACACACGAAATGTCTATGGATGACGACTTAAAACGTGATCAAATGGGGCAAGACCTATTGGTTGATGCCGCCAAGATTGTTGGTCAGTACGGAACTAATGTTGACGTGGCTAGGGTGAAGGCAGAGCAAGCCGCCCCAAGACCACACAATCAGCAGATGATGGGATTAACGCCAAATGGATAAGATGGCGAGAGCGCACCAAGCGGAAAACTTGATGCGCGATACGGTATTACTTGAGGCTTTTGAAGCTCTCAGTAAAACTTACACTAACGCTTTTGTTAGTGCGGGTGCAAGTGATGACGATGTGCTTAATGCTCATCGTATGATACTTGCTCTCCAATCAGTGAAGAGTCAAATCCAGACCTACATAGTAGATGGAAAACTCGAAGTACGGAAGGAAAGAAATCGTGGAAACGATTAATATCGAACAAGCAGTAGAAGCCCTTATTGAACCATCTACAGATGAACCTCAAGTTGAGACTGAAGTAGAAGAGGCCGATCAGGTTGAAGAAACTGAAAGTGCCGACACCGAAGCAGACGTAGAAGAAGCGGACGCAGAGGAAGGCGAAGACGAAGAGGTATCATCTGATGCTGACGAAACGGACGAAGCTACCGATGAAGACGATGCTTATGAGACACCAGAAGAAAGTTCTTACACCGTAAAAGTAGATGGTGAAGAGCAAACGGTTAATCTCGATGAGCTAAAACGCTCCTATTCTGGGCAAGCAAAAATCCAGAAGGGTATGCAAGATGCCGCCACTCTCCGTAAGGACAGTGAAAACATTTATCATACACTTCAAGCCGAACAACAGAAGTTCATACAGACCGTACAGTCTCTACAAGAGCAAGGTGTAAAACCCCCCCCTGTAGCTCCTGATCAGTCTTTAATTGAAACCGATCCAATTGGTTATATGCAAGAGAAATCTCGTTATGAAAATCAACTTTCTGAGTATCAAACTCAGCAAGGTGAAATTAACAGAATTCAAGAACAAAGTTCACAAATGCAGACACATGCTCAAAATGTCCTTCTTCAAGAGCAGTCCGTCCGTGTTCAAGAGCTTGTACCTGAACTTGCAGATAAGGAAAAAGCCCCAAAGTTTAAAGAGAGACTTGTAAAAACAGGGGTAGATACTTATGGATACAGCCAAGAGGAAATGGGTGCAATTACAGACGCTAGAGCTATAGCCGTTCTTGCAGATGCTTTAAAGTGGCGTGACTTAAAATCTGGTAACGCAAAGGCTAAAAAACAGCCTGATGCGCCTAGAAATATCAAGCCAAAAGGACGATCTAGACAGCAACCTCAAAAAGTTATTCGGAACAAACAAAAGGCGACAGCAAGAAAATCAGGAAAACTTGAAGATTTTGCATCGCTATTATTAGAATAGGTTAATGCCCAAAAAGGAAATTTTATTATGGCCCAACCAACAAATACATTCGACTCATATGATGCCAAAGGGATCAAAGAAAATCTTGAGGACGTCATCTATGATGTATCTCCCGAAGAGACCCCATTCTACACAGCTTGTGCGAAAGTAAAAGCTACAAACACACTACATGAATGGCAGACTGACTCACTTCGCTCTTCTGCTGTTAATGCTCACATCGAGGGTGATGACACAACTGCTGAAGCAAGAACTTCTACAACTCGCCTACAAAACTACACGCAAATCTTTAAAAATGCTGTGGTTGTTGCGGCGACTGAAGACAATCTTGACAAAGCCGGTCGTGCTAAAGAAATGGCTTACCAAGTTATGAAGATTGCTAAAGAGCAAAAACTTGACATTGAAAAAGCTCTTTTTGCTAACCAAGCCCGTGTTGTTGGCTCTAGCACTGCCGCTCGTAAACTTGCGGGACTACCTGCTTGGCTTAAAACTAACGTCAATTTCGTTAGTGCTAGTTCTGGCGCAAACCCAACTGGTGACGGTACTGATGCTCGTACTGACAGTGGCGCACCAACAGACTTTACCCAAGTTAAGTTTGATGATGTAATGCAAGATATTTGGTCTTCAGGTGGCAAGCCTGATAGTGTTTATCTTTCATCTTATCAAATGAATATCGCTCTTGGCTTCACAGGTAACAACAATCAGCGTTCTTCTGTACAAGCCGGTGATGAAAAAGTTATTAAATCGTTAGCTGTTTATGTGACACCATTTGGGACTGTGGAATTCAAACCTACTCGTGAAAATCGCAGTAGTGATGTATTCATTATGCAGAACGATATGTGGTCATGTGGACTTCTTCGTGGCACTAAAAACCAAGCACTTGCTAAAACTGGTGATAGTGAGAAACGTCAAGTTGTAACTGAACTGACTTTGATCAGTCGCAACGAAAAAGCTTCTGGTGGTATTTTCGACAATACAACTTCATAAGCTGATATAATTAGGGGGCGGCTAGGTTTCGCACTGACTGCCCCCTTTTTTATAAACCCATAAGGATTTCTCCATGTCAAAAATAAGTGAAAAAATACACATAACTGACGATGATAAGATTGTTATTGAGCAGACCCATGATTATACGCCCGTATTAAAAAGAACCGCCCAATTAAGATCAATGGGACACACAGGCATGGGTGAGAACAAGCTAGTTGGTATGATACCGATGAAAGTTTGGGCTGAATGGGGTAAGAAATGGGGCGTAAATGCCGGCGATAACGATGCAATGAGAGAAGTAGTTGCCCGTGAATTAGCTGATCCTGATAATGCAGCTTTTAGAGTATGGGAAGGCAAGTTCTAATGGATAGCGAGTTAAACAGACAGATAGGTAGATTAGAGGCTTCGGTTGAAGCTTTGCAAAAGTCTACAGACGTAATCAATCAAGATGTGAAGGCAATGTCAGCACAGATGAATAAGTGGCGTGGTATCGGCGCAGGACTAATGGTATTAGGTGCTATAATAGGATGGATACTGGGTGCGGTTCTAGGGAAGCAATAATGTTAGGCAAGTTAATATCTCCAATAGCCAAACTACTTGGCAAGGTAATCGTTGATAAAGATCAGCGTAATGCCTTGGCTCACGAAATTGCTACAATGGCTGAACGTCATGCCCAAGAGTTAGCGAAGGGGCAACTTGAAGTTAACAAGGCTGAAGCAGAGTCAGGATCTTTATTTATTGGTGGATGGAGACCCGCTTGTGGGTGGGTATGCGTCTTAGGATTATCCTATAACGTACTAATCTCTCAAGTATTAGCTATATGGTTTGTCGTTCCTGAAGTGGATACATCTCTACTTACGCCTATTTTATTAGGTATGCTAGGTTTAGGCGGCTTGCGTAGTTATGAAAAGAAAACCGGCGTAGCTAAGAAATGAACCCGCTAATCAACCAATTAAAACGACACGAGGGGCTTAGGCTAAAGCCATACAGGTGTACTTCTGGAAAGCTCTCAATTGGAATCGGACGTAACTTAGATGATATAGGTATTTCAGAAGCTGAGGCGGAAGCACTTTTGAGGCACGATATTATAGAAGCCACAAAGCAACTTTTAAACGCATTCCCTTGGATGAGTAATCTTAACGATGCACGAATAGGCGCGATGCTCAACTTTACTTTTAATGTTGGTATTGGGACGGTTAAGAAATTTAAGAATACTTTAGCTTTCATGAAATGCGGTGATTACGATGCCGCAGGAGATGAAATGATGGACAGTAAATGGGCGCGACAAGTAGGCAATCGCGCCACTGAAATTACTGACCAAATTAGAAGCGGTAAGTGGGTTAAGTTATAGGCACTGATCTTTCTTTTCTTCAGGTAACATTTCAACTAAATCTTCTTTTAAAATAGGCAATCCTGCCTCCTTAATAACTAACATTAGATGGTTTATGTACCTTGGCGGGATATAAATAACGCCTTCTTTTTTTACATTCCAATTTCGCACTACTCTCTGAGTACAAAACATTCGCTTCGATACTTCGTCAGTACCTCCTAAAGCCTCAACTATTCTCTTTATAAGTGATATATTTTCACTATTTCTTTGATGTAATGGAGTGTTTTTCTGAATAGCATTAAAATGTAATGCCCCCGTAGCTTTAGTCTTTGCTGTGGGCTTATGTGTAATGTCCATTGATAGTTGGCGAGGAGATATGATCCTTATTACTTCTTTAGGAACAAATCCTTTTCTAAGATGTTTTTTCAGCCCTAAGATATAGGCTATGTGAGCCTTGAAATATACGTTCTTGCAGCCAAAGGCTATAATATCATGTATCTCACTTTCTGATATCTCAACAAATCTCTTCATCTGATTAAAAAGCGTCTTGAAGGTTATCTCCTGTAGGCTCATTGAATAGATAATTTCTTTTTTAGTAATCATTTTATAATCTCCATTTTCCATTAATAATCGTAATTAAGGCTCGCTTGCCATTATAACTTTGTAAGCAGTGAGTATTTGACCAACTTGACGGGCTTCCTACTGAGTATTCGAGGGTTGCCGTGCTAGTGCCTACTTGCCAACATCCGCCGGTAATCGATGCGGAGTGTGAGTGTCCTATAATGGACTTAACACCGATTTTCGAGAGGTTTTGTGCAGAACCGCGACTCCCGCCGCTGCCCCTGTCGCCGTGCATAGAAAATTCTATACCGCAAAGCATAAAACTTTCGTCTGGATTAAGAAATTTAATATTTGGCTTATCACCGACAAAGTCACGCCCATACAACACAAACGGGTCTATGCTCGTGTAATTAGAACTAGCCATATGGTTAAATAACTTACTCGTTAAATCCACATAAAACTTTGCGTTTTTAATATCCTTCTTGAAGTCAGACTTGAGCAGCCACGTCTGTAAAGCCCTGTCATGGTTAGAACTAACAACCACTGACAAACAATCGTCTGGCGTGTGGTCTATAAGCCCCTGAAGGGTTACATCTACCTCCTCTTTCACATCATCTTCATCAAGCCCCATCTTTGCAAAGCGTGAAATAAAATTATCTATTGTATGATGGTTTCTTCGGTGCATATCAAACAAGTCATGCCATATTAAGTGGTGAGGCCTTAAAGTTGGGATCATATCCTTAAAAGTAGCCTCATATACATCTTTATCTATTTTTACCCAGTGGCTATCGCCCATCGTTAATGACATAGGTCTTGGAGCGTCACGAACACCGTCAGGCGTAAACTCCTTATCTAAATCACAGAACGAGCCATTTTTCATACAGACTAATTGCCTAACGTGAAAACGATCTTCCGCTATTTCAACGATAAGACCCCCGAATGAGTGGTTAAATTCAGCTATTTTTCCTTGTTTGGAATCGGTAAAATTGGCTTGTGTTACAGCACCCGTTGTGTACATAATCTTCGGATGTTTATGGTTCGGTGTTGCTATGCTTTTCAATGCAAGGCGACTATGACCAACAATTCCGCTTTTGTCTTTAGTGAGGCTTTCAAGACTTGTGAGTGGGTTCATTGCTGCCCAAGCTATCTTTACATTTCCAAGTATAACCAACATATTACCAAGGTTTATTGTTCCCTTGACAAGATAAGGGACAACCTTCGCGTCCCACCACTCATGGCTTTCTTCCGCCCATACAGAAGTCGGGTTTTTGTAACGTCCAGAAATAACAATTAATTCGGCATCATAATGCTTGGCACACTGTTTTAAACTGTTCCAAACATTGTCATTAATTGGAGTTGCGTTTTGAGCTGAGGTAATGATGTAGCGTTTTGACTTAGGGACGCTTGATCGCATCTCAACCTCTTCATCTGGCTTACGGGGCGTTGTTGTCCGTTTGAGGCATTCATTGCACTTATAACGCTGCTTAATCGCTCCTTGATTAGTAGTCTTGCCATTCTTTATCATCCAGTCGCCACCACAAGAGGGGCAAATCATATTTGACTTACTCATGTCGCGTACTCCATCTCCAAGAGCAGTTCTAGATTATGAATTGCCTTACGAATATCTTCAGCACCGTTCTTATGCTTATGCCTACTCACATATTTTATGACGTTGCTCTCGCAATAATTCAGATTGTTCTTCTGGCAAAACTCGATAGGCTGTATCGCCATTTGTTTGTAGTGAGAGCCGCCCTCCTGCTTTTCCATAGCCTTTTTAAAATTAGTTACATCGTCAACTTCTTTTTTCGTAGGAAATATTTCATGTGTCATCTTTATTCTCCATGTTTTCAATCAGCACTATGCTAATTTTCTGATCTTCAAGTAAGTGTTGCGTTAATTCTATAAGACAATATCTTGCCATATGGTCGTAAATAGAAATGGGTGTCCCCAACTTGTTAAAGCCTGTTAGACGGATAGTCATGCAATTCCCTTGATATTCCGTTTTATAGCACCGCCTCGCCAATTCTCTTTTTGACCGTGACTTTTTTGAAAAATTGCTATAGCTCCAAAACTATCTGAGGCATGAGAACTCCAATCATGATCTGGGCCTAAGCCTATGCCTCGAACGGGATCGCGTTTCTCATGATACCAACCTAAAGCCTCTCTTCCTCCTTCTGTGGTTTGAGCATTAAACCGGCAACTAGGCAACATTTGCCTAACGGCCTCAATTCTCTGTATAGCCGCTCCTGCACCTTGATTTTTAACAATCTCAACATTAAAACCTGCGGTTCTGAGGTATCCTTCAGGCGTAATAGAAAAAACAGTGTCGTGTTTACGTCCATCATGAGGCAGGACACAAGTCGCGTTCTCATAATTATTTGAGCGTAACCAATTTACATGCCCCTCAAAAGGTTGTCCCACTGCCTCGTAATAATTAAGCAATCTAACCTCAGTACCGATAAACTGAAAAATCCAGATTGAGGTAGCGTCAGACCTTCCTGACGATCCGCCAATATCCCATGCCGCATAAATCTTGGCAATTGGATCAGCCGCAACAAATCCAATACGGTTTTCTAACTGAGCCGTTGTTAAGCCTTTGGCATAGTAAGCCCCTGCCAATACGGTTGCATATTCACCTTCCCAGATGTGGCCATATTGTTCTGGGTTTGCCTCTAGCCCGTCCAATCTCTCTTGGTTTAAAACTTTAGGAAACCAAGGGTTATCGTTCCAGTTACACTTAACCACCGCCGCATCTGTGGGAAGTATCTTTCCACGGAGTAGCATGTCAACGGGATCTGTAGCTCGTTGCGGATTCCAACTAAACCATATCTCACTATCCTCTCCACGAATGGTAGGCCTTAGTAGTGCCAAAGACCTTGCAGATAGAGATTGCCCCTCCTCCACCCATGCTCGCTGAAATCCTTCCAAGGATTTAACTGAGTCCGCCGTATGGTCGGACATGCCAGTGAAGGTAATAATTCCATCGTGAGGTGTTTCAATTACTTCACGAAAAACTTTAAAACCCTGAGCCTCCCCTAATCCAAAAGCTTCCAGTTTATCTTCCAAAAGACGCTTCGCCGATTGCTTCAATGATTTCTGAACTTCACGAATACACACAGCCCTATAGCCCTTAGTTCTGAAAGCTTCCTCAACCATTAAATCAGCGAAGAAATGCGATTTACCTGACCCCCTCCCGCCCCAAATTCCCTTATAGCGAGATGGCTTGAGTAGCGGTAAGAAACAGCCGGCAGTGCGTATTTGAAGTTTAGTCATTATTTTATCCTATAAGTAAAAAGCTGATCTAAAAAATTAGCACACCGTCTAATCAGGTAGCTGCGAATTAACGATGCAATCGTAAAGATTATCGTTAGCCCTAAAGCGTCCCCGTGAGTTGGGTACATATCGAAAAGTGGCAAGACTGTCAGAGTTAGTATGTATGATACTAATGAGCCTGACAGAGTGTTTACGAGCGTCTCTATTGCGCTGTTTTTCTTACTTTGCATTACGCTCTTTCCATACTCTCATAGCTGATGCGGTTGCTCGGGCATTAATGACTTTCTCTGGCTCAACTCCGCTTAGACCTGCCATCTCAGCCCAATGTGCTACATAAGCAGCAGCCATAGGATCGGACGATCTTAAAGTAAAGAGCGGTTCGGCATTAAATTGTGAGCCATTAGGTACTACGGCAGCATTAAGTGGCTTACCGTCAGAACCTATTTCGAAGCGCAAGACGACGTCATGTGACTGCGTAAGTGGAAACTCATCATGTAGGGACGTTTCCCCCTCCGTGGTGATGCGAACAAAATTGATTTTATACATAATTATCCCTTTAAATTAAAATGTTTTTGCTCGAAGATAATCACTTCGTCAATTGGAAATTGGACGCGAGGTAACTTGCCTAATCCTGTTCGGTATCGAGGCACTTCGCCACGGCTTTTTAAAGTATATAACCATACTCTTGAAATACTCCACCGGTCAGCTAATTCTTGCGGTGTCAGGTAGTCTTTGTCTTTTTCCATTGTTTTTTCCTTTTGATGTAAGGCGAAATGCCCAACTTAAATACAAGCTACATTAGTTTATATATATATGCAACAGTAAATATTGATTGCTTTAATCTTTTTTATTTGGCATTATATTTTAGTCTTTATATATGGAGAAATAAAATATGACGCTAATTCACACAATTCGGATTCCGTTCCCACCGTCAGTTAATAGCCTTTGGCGCATTGGCAGGGGGAGAATGTTTCGATCTAAGAAATATACTTCCTTCATGAAGAGGTGCGAGGAGGAGATCATCTGGGATGCGTTGCCGCCTATCGATTATAAGATTGAGGTAGTGGTAGTGGTGGGTAGACCACGAAATAAGGATGGCTCGATTACAAAAGTGAGAATGGATATCGACAACAGGTTGAAGTCTACGCTCGATATTCTCGAGAATGTTAACGGTGGCGTGTATACCGATGACTGTCTCATTGAGAAGATTACTGCCAGTTGGAGTACCGAAGTTGAGTACACCGAAATAAAAATATATAAATATGTCGATTAGGTGTTGACACTAGTTTACATATGATTATACTAAGGGCAACAGAAACAAACCAACGGAGAAAATAAGATGCTTACTTTAAAAAGAAACTTTGCAGGTAGCTACAAAATCGAAGGCCACAATCGCGGCCATGTAATTAGCATTGACCGTTCATGTGATGAACCTAAAATGTGGCGTTGTGAAGGACGATATTTTTCGTCACTATCAAATGCAAAAGCGTTTATGTTCACAGAGCTTTCTTAACCACTAACCCCAACGGAGAAAATAAAATGGCTTTACGTTACACAACAATCACAGAATATCCTGCTTACGATGTAGTTGAATTTACTGAAGGATATAACAAAGTTTTTGATGGCGAATATCTTTACAACGCTAAAACACACACATCATGGAAGCTTGGCAGTGTAGTTGGCTTCGCAATAAAAAACGGACAAGATCCAATAGCCGCCTATAACGAAGCTGTAAAACAGGGGCATGAAGTTCATTATGCTTTCGGAGTTGGCGCATCGATTACTTCACACGATGCCCCTAAAGAAGCTAAGCGTATCGCGGTTGAATATGGCGACATCATTGAATTTCATGGTCAAGCATTTGTAATCGAAAAAGCGAATAACGATAATATTGATTTAGTGCTTTGTGAAGACGATGACCTTAGCCACGGCTTTGAATACGAGGGCGTAAGTTCAGAAGCAGAACGTGACGCTTAAACCTTAACGGGGGGCTTCGCCCCCCAACCAACCGGAGAAATACAATGACACCTCACTTAAAACAAGCACTGGCGGCGGTAACTCACCAAAGTAAGCAGTATTCAAGAACTGAAGACGACACGCCTGACGGACGCTACAATAAGATTAGCGCACTGAAGGAGTTAATCTTTCAAACTAAGGAAATGCTAACTTGCGCCATTCAAGAGTTACAAGTCGATGACGACAGCGTCAGTTATCTAATCGATAGCGTAAGTGACATAGCTGAAGAAGAATTGGACGATTTAATGGCTATTGCCGCCGATGAGTCTCTCGACTTATCTCGCAAGTATGAGGAAACTGATTTAGAGGAACATGGGACTTGGGGGCGATAATGGTAGATACAATTATTCCCTTTAGCGGGATGACTACGTTGGATATTGATCCAGACAAGGTCTTAGAGGCAGCCAAGGGACTTACGGAGAGAGTTATTGTAATCGGTAAGTGCGAGGACGGAGATTATTACTTCGCATCATCATCAGGTTCAAATGCTGACAACCTTTGGGATACAGAACAATTTAAACAATTTTTATTAACGGGAGAGACTACATGTTAAAAACTTCAAAATTAGAGATGAATATCATGCACTTAAATAATGGAGTTCATTTAAAGGTAAAGCACATCGTTGGCACGGTAGTTGCCGTACCATTTGTTTGGGCGTTCCTCATTGTAGCTTTTAGTTTTTAAGGGAAAAGATAATGTCTAAAATAAAACGCAAGTCATGGGATGATGTCGAAGCAATCGGAAAGCATGATCCCTACATACAGAGAGACAGGTGGGAACACTCACAAATAGACGGCGCACTAAAGCCCCTAGATGCCGTAGCAACTGAATTAGAGATACGGTGGGGGCGTGACAGGTTACTACAGCTAGTAGCCCCTGAGACAGCCGCTAAATGGCAATCTGCTAAAGATAAGTTAGATGCCGCCATAGCATACAATGATGTGGCTGATGCCATTAAGCGTATTGGGATATTAATCCGTGGTTGGAGAGCCTTGGAATCCGAAGCAATATCTAATGGATATAAGCCTTGCCCTCCAGACGTATGGATTGCCAATGTTGGAGAGGAAGGCAAGAAGCCAATGGCTAATTATGCCATCGTTAAGGATAGCGCAGACGCATCTCAAATTAAGGAAGACTTTCCTGTCTACAGCTTGGTAGAGGTGGCTAGGATGATTAGATTTTTTAATAGCAGTGTAGCGTCAGCGGATAATATTAAAAAAATCTTTCCTGATTCAGTAGTAAAATCAATCACTTATAATGATGATCCGCCGTTTTAAAAAATAATTTCACTTTTATTCATTTTGTGTGTTGACACTAGTTTACATATGATTATACTGAGGGCAACAGAAACAAACCAACGGAGAGAATATTATGACTAACTTAACAGAATTAGAAACAAAAGTTTTAAATCAAGCAGATGACCATTGTGGTTATGCCTACAGTTCATCAACAAAAGAATTGGCTAATGATTTAGATTTACCATTCAATACTATTAAGGGTGTAGTGAGTAGCTTAATTAAGAAGAACAAAATGCAAGCTATTAAAGAAGAAAGAGACGGTAAGATGTTTTTTGATTTACACACTATTACGGAAAATGGAAACTTGCAATCTTGGGGTGAAGCTGAGTAATCTTATCAGGTAGCCCTTCGGGGCTACTCAATAAGATTAACCCCAACCCTAACGGAGATTTTATTATGACATTTTTTGAAACAAGAGATATTAATTCAGACGCAGATAAGGATAATGCCCAAGCCGCATATATTCAGACTTGTATCGATCAAGAAAAACTTGAAGATGAGGTTGAAACAATCTGCGATAACTGCGGAGATAGCTCTGACGAAATGGATGATGGGCGGTGTTGGGATTGCAACAACGATGATCGTGAGTTCTATGAAGGCATGACCGAACAAGAGAGGGATGTTTAATTTTATCAGGTAGCCCTTCGGGGCTACTCAATAAGATTAACCAAGAAGGAGCAGTAACGATGGGTAAAGTAAACCAACTATGGCAAGATCAGCAGGAGGCAAATATGCCAGATAATCACGAAGACGAAACCAAGAAGCCTATAAAGATGACTAATAAGGCTCGTATGGCGGCAAGAAATCTCGCTACTTCGTATGCCTTATTCGCACGAGCTTGCACAAAATTTTGTGACGACTCAGAAGAGGGCGATTTTAATGACGTTGCTCTCTTTGGGAGAGCGGTATTAAACGAACAAAAGGCTATGGGAATTGATCTTGTAGATGAAGATAATATTAACGCAATGTTGCAACTGAATAGATTCGATGGAGAAGAAGACAATGACTAAAACCCCACTAGAGAAAATAGGTAAGAAGGCTTGGAGTGCAAGCTCAATTAATAAGCTAATGAACCAACCGGCGGCATGGATACTGTCATACGTCTATAACGTACGAGGCGGCGGATCAGCCGCCATGACGCGAGGACTAGCTACGGAGGTTGGTTATGATGCGTTCTGCAATAGCGAATTTAAGTCTATTGAGGATGCCGTATCTGAAGCTACACGCTACTTTAATAAGAATACTGCCCTACAGGGCGGAGACGAGGCGAAGCGCGACAAGGAGCGTAATGCACTTGACGGCTTCATCCGTCAGGCTGTAGAGGCTTTCGAGCCGTACGGCTTCCCTACAAGCTCTCAGGGCAAGCTATCACTTCAAATGGACGGCGTACAAGACCCGTGGGTTGGATATGACGATTACAACTTCGCTCCAATGGGGGATGACCCAAGGCCAATTACAATTGACTTGAAAACTACTCACCGTATGCCTTCTAAGATAAGTGACATGCACAGAAGACAAATGGGTCTGTATCAGCTTATGAAGCCAGACCATAAAATATTAATATGCTACTGCACAGCGAAGAAGCATGCCATCTACGAAATGACGATGGAGGAGGCTATTGAGATTGGCGAGACATTAAAGATCGCAGCTCAGACCGGTGAGAAAATGATAAACCTATTTGACAATCCAAAAGAATTGTCTACTTTGTATGCTCCCGACTTCGACAGTTTCTATTTCGGGGACACGATTACACGTAACGAGGCTAAGCGTGTATGGGGTTACTAATTAGCCAAACTGCATAATGCAAACTTTTAAAACTTAAAATTCTTCAAAGGAGAATAAAAATGCCATTAAATTTCAATTCAGGATCAGGAACAGGATCAGCAAACGGTTATATACGCTACATGGCTTCTACAGCCTCATGGGTATACGAAGGTGAAAACATCGACTTCAAGGCCGCTATTTTTGATCTTCAAAATATTCGAACCGGATGGGCCTTGCTCCAAGCCAATCAGGCTCCAGAATGGACTATGGACGAAACAATCGAGGTTCGCGCTCCGAAGCCGGAAGGTGACGACTGGAAGCGTGGCTTTAAAGTTGATATCTATTCCAAGGCCATGTTTGGCGATGACACGCCAGTAGTAGAGTTCGGCACGTCATCAACAGGCGCACAGCTTGGTATTCAGGCATTATATGCTGAATGGGAAGCTGCAAAGCCAGAAGCAGGAACTTCGCCTGTAGTAGAATTTAAGGGCGGCGTACCGACTAAAATCGGAAAAGGCTCAACGAACGTCCCAACTCTTAAAATCCTAAAGTTCATGGCTACACCAGAAGAATTGGGTGGTGGTATAACGAAAGTTATAACGCCTAAGTCTTCACCAGTTGCCGTAACTAGCGATGCTATTGATGACGAATTTTAATCAGTAGTAAAAAAGTGTGGGTCATGTTCTCTCCGTTCATGGCCCACATACTACCCAAGCGGAGAGATCAAACGGAGAAAAAAGATGACTGACTTAATCAATATAGCCTTAGAAATAGGCGAGCAATTCCCAGTGTTTCCCTGCAATACAAAGAAAAGCCCTGTATGTAATGGCGGCTTTAAGGCAGCGACACAAGACCCAGACGAAATAGAGCGTTTATTTAGCTTACCTAATGCGGCACTGATTGGCGTACCGACAGGCGCAGTATCTGGAATGTCAGTCGTTGATATTGATGTCAGAGACGGCAAGGAAGGCATAACGTGGTGTCATACCAATGCAGATAATTTAGGTATTACCAAGATAGCGCGAACACAGTCGGGCGGATACCATTACTATTATAAACATCAGGACGGCATTAGAAACAGAGCCGGTATCGATAGATGTGTAGATGTTCGTGGTGACGGCGGATACGTTATTGTGCCGCCAAGTGACGGCTACACATGGATGAATGATGAGGAACTTGCAGAGTATCCAGAATTTATGAAGGAAGCTCAAAGTGACATGGTTAATCAAAATCACAGCTCACAGCTTACTGACGCATTCGGATCACTAATAGATGGACGTGAGAAGTATATGTCCGATCTCGTTTATGCAAGCACATTAGATTACGTTAAGGAACATAATGCCACGCCTACAGAGGAGTGGATGGTTACTAATGTGTGGCCTACATATGCCATTAAAGTTAAAAGCCGTACCGGTGATCTTGAGGAAGAAGATCGCGGTATTACAATGTTCATGAAGAAGATCAGGTCTACAATAGGCAAGATGCAGCGTGAGGGCGTTCCAGTGTCAAAACCTGTCACTCCACAAGTGGTGGAGCGTGGCGAGTTTGATGATCCTATTGAAGAAGAAATAGATAAGGGGAAAAACATCGGGGAAGTTTTTACCCCTATTGAAATAACTCCAGAATTCAAAGCTCCAAGTAGACGTATTACCTTGAAGAGCCTCGCAGAGTTACGATCTGCGCCGCCGGCTAAGTTCCTAATTGCGCCTTATATAATAGAGAAGTCGTTCGGCGTATTGTTTGGCGCACCTGCCTCGTTCAAATCATTTCTAGCACTTGACTGGTGTCTGTCCCTCGCTCATGGCGTGGATTGGAATGGGCGTGTCGTTCAGCAGGGTACAGTTGTTTACTTAGCCCTAGAAGGTCAGTCTGGTATTGCGGCAAGGGCGGAAGCTTGGCATCGTGACATGAACTTGTCAGAGAGCGATGTTCCATTCTATGCCGTTACTGTGCCACTATCTATGGTGGATGAGATTACTGGTGACAGTGACACAAATCTGCTCATTGAGGCAATAGAGGAAGACTTGGGCGGCGTACCGCCAACACTAATAGTTGTCGATACATTAGCCAGATCGTTTGTCGGAAAAGATGAGAATAGTGCTACAGATATGGGACTGTTCGTTAGAAATATTGATACCATAAAGGCTCACTTTGACTGTACTGTATTAGCCGTACATCACTCCGGCAAGGATAGCGATAAGGGGATGCGTGGTTCGTCAGCTCTTCGTGGTGCTGTGGATAGTGAATTTGAAATCGTTCGCAGGAAAGACACGCAGCAGGTTGCGTTACATGTTCGTAAGCAGAAAGATACAGAGGAAGCCGAGGAACTATGGATGGACGCGAGAGAAATATCGTGGTCTGACGGACGCTTCGGTATGGAAAGAAGTTCACTGGTATTAGACCCAATGGACGGCGCACCGAAGAAGGCTGAGATCATTTCCGTTGACCAACAGATCGCTATGGACATCTTAGATAAGATGGCAATTAATGAAAATGCACTGGAAAAAGATCATCAGGGCAACTACGGAATACCTGAAAACTTCTGGAGAGAGACGGTCTGCGAAAGCGTTCCAAACTTCGAAGATCGTAAGGCTTGGTACAAATTTAAGAGTAGACTGGTGAATAAGGGTTTCATCAACATAATCAACGGCTTAGTGTCGAACGCTAATGTATAAGGTTATAAGGGCGACATTGTTAAGAGATGTAAGCCCTAATTGTACCCTTGATCGGGGGGTGTCGCCCCCGTATCCTTTTTAGGGTGTAAAAAAAAGATTAACGATAACAATGACTTGCTAGGGGGGTAGGGCGACAAAGGATACGGGGGCGACACTAGAGGGCGACAGCGTCTTGACCGTATCCTTTGTCCCCCCCCCCTATATAGTAGGGGGGGACGAAGGGGACGGAAAGAAAGATACTGTGGTATGATGTATATAATAATGGTTTAATATAGGAGATGAATGATGGGTGAACCAATATCAAAAGAACGAGCAGATTTGATCAAGTCTCTCCAAGCAGAGAATAAGAAACTGCGTGATAAAGAACCAGACGATGACTTAACAATCGCGTACCTTTATGGATACAGTAAAGGTAAGGATTTCTCACTCGCAGAGAACAAGCGATTGCAGGTGACCAAAGATGAAGCATTAAAAGATATTTGCAGAACAAAGTCACAAGTTTTTGACGCTCTTGAGGATTACATCAAAACGGGAGCGCCAATAAGTGTTGTTGAGGATGCATACTCTAATTATATAATTGCATGGAACAATTTGAAATCTCAACTTAAAGTTCAAGGGAGCGATAAAAATGGGTAGATATATTTGCCATAAAGACGGGGTATTTT